>ORMF011606988.1_pt1 | contig 46603 bp, 46 predicted proteins | sample 1779871 | NCBI WGS metagenome assembly ORMF01 (sample SAMEA104232316, study PRJEB22302) | groundwater metagenome | biome: forest; feature: aquifer; material: groundwater | place: USA | collected 2011-08-07 | depth 5.4 m | reverse complement strand
CGGACCGCCCTGCGGCGTCCCCTCTTCGCTCGTCACCACCACCCCGTTCCGCAGTACCCCGGCATTCAGGTACGCTCGGATCAGCTTCAGCACCCGCTTGTCCGCCACCCGCCGCGCCACTCGGGCCATCAGCATGTCGTGGTTCACTCGATCGAAGAACTGCTCCAAATCGAGGTCCACCACCCAGCCGTACCCTTCGGCCATGTAGCTCTGCGCACGTTTCACCGCCTGATGCGCACTGCGCCCCGGTCGGAATCCGTAGCTCGCGTCTGAGAACTTCGGGTCGAAGATCGGTGTGAGGACTTCCAGCAGCGCCTGCTGGATCAAGCGGTCCACTACCGTCGGTATCCCCAGTTCCCGTTCCTTCCCGTCGGGCTTCGGTATCTCCACCCGCCGGACCGGTTGGGGCTGGTAGCTTCCCGCCAGTAGCTGCTCCCGCGTCTCCGGCCAGTGGACTTGGAGATGGGCGCGCAGGTCGCCCACCTCCATCCCATCCACGCCCGGAGCCCCTCGGTTGCGCTCGACTCGCCGCAGCGCCCGTTGCATGTTCCCACGCTCGAGCGCTCGCTCCAGCAGGTCGGTCCCCTGCGCTTCGTGGACCAGTTCCTCAGTTCGCGCCACCGCCGCGCTCCGCTCTGTCGGTGCCTCTCGGGGTTCCACCCCTACCCATGACGACAGGGCCTCCTCATGGAGGCTTGGCTGCTCTCTCCGCGGGCGGCCTGAGCGTTCCGTCTCCCTGCTCCCGATCTGACGTTCGGCCCTTCCCAGGCGGCGGAGTGCTTCACTACTCACCCTGGTACTATGGCCTCTGCTGACTCCTGCCCGGGCTCACTTCCCCTTCCAGGTCAGCTCGCCTCTAGCACCCGGGCAGGTCTCCCCAGGTAAGAACGCGGACTTTCCCCGCACAACCGTCGCATCTACGTTGCCGCCCTTCGGATGGCTCGGGCTTCGTCGTGTTGCGCCGACTCGCCCAGAACGACCCCGCCTCTTATGCGCTTCTTGTTCATCGGCTCGCGGGTTTGCCTCCGGCTTCCTCCAGACCCCACCTCGCGGTGACGCCCTTGCCCTTGGCTAACGGTTCGGGCCACCTCCACCGTAGGGGACTCTCACCCCATAAATCCGCGCCCATGCTGGGCGCACACAAAGAAAGCGCCCCGCTGAGCGGGGCGCTTTCGTCTTTGCGCTGGTCGGGGACTACATGAACTCGGACTTGATCGCCTCGAGCAGCTCGCGGTTCTGGAGGACCGGCATCTTGGAGAGCGCCCCGCCCTGAAGCTGGACGACCTGCTCCTCGTAGGTTGGGCGACCCTCTTCCTCGTAGAGCACGCCGATCGGAATCTTCTCTTCCCACTCGCGGCTCTTTTCCCAGGCCGCGTCGTAGTCGTGCCGATCGTAGCTTGGGTCCTCATCCAGCTTGTAGATGCGCTCCTTGTACCAGTCGTACGTGTTGATCTTGTTGTACGTCACGCATGGCTGGAGGACGTCAATCAGGGAGTAGCCCTTGTGCCCGATCCCCTTCTTGATCAGCTCGCTCAGGTGCTTGAGATCACCCGCAAAGCCGCGGCCGATGAACGACGCGCCGCCGGCGAGCGCCAGCGAGGTTGGATGGACCTGCATCTCCAGCGCGCCCTCGGGTGTCGTACTGCCGATGTAGCCCTTCTGGCTCGTGGGCGAGTACTGGCCCTTGGTCAGGCCGTAAACCTGGTTGTTCTCCACGATGTGGGTCAAGTCCGGGTTGCGGCGCAGCGCATGGATGAAGTGATTGCCGCCGATGCCGTAGCCATCGCCGTCACCGCTGAACACGATGACCTTGAGGTCGTGGTTCGCCATCTTGATGCCAGTCGCCACCGGCAACGCCCGGCCGTGCAGCGAGTCGTAGCCGTTGGCCCGCATGTAGTAGGGCAGCTTGCTCCCGCAGCCGATGCCGGACACGAGGCACACCTCGTGCGGGTAGATGTCGAGCTCCGACAGCGCTTTCTTGAACGAGGCGAGAATGCCGAAGTCGCCGCAGCCCGCGCACCAGGTGGGCTTTTCGTCGATGTTGAAGAGCTTCATGTCAGACATGGGAAAGAACCCCCTCGCGCACGCGCTGGGCGATTTCGTCGCCGTGGAACGGGCGCCCATCGTACTTCGTGATCTTGTGGGGGATGTCGATCCCCGTCTCCATGCGAACGATCTTGGCGAATTGCGCCGTGTAATTGTTTTCGATGTCGACCACCCGGCGCGCGTTCCCGAGCAACTGCACGGTGCGCTCCAGCGGGAGGGGCCAGATATCGAAATAATGGACGTGATTCACCCGTAGGCCCTCAGCCTCCAGGATCAGTCGCGCCTCGTGGATCGGGCCGTACGTGCTGCCCCAGCCGACGAGCGTGATCTCAGGATCTTCAGGGCCTTCGACCTGCGGATCGCGGATGTCCTGCGCGGCAATCGCGGTCTTCCGCATCCGCTTGTCCATCTGTTCGATGCGCGGCTCGGGCGCTTCCACGGCCTGGCCCGTCTCGTAATGCTCATCGCTCGTCGTCATGACGATCGCGTTGGGGTGGCCCGGCACCGCTCGCGGCGAAGCGCCGGACACGGTGACCTTGTGCCGCATATACGGCTCGGTCAGCGCATCCAGGTCCTCATCGGTCAGGAGCGCGCCGCGGTCCACGGGCACCGCGTCGAGGTTGAACCGCTCGGGATCAACCGCCCGGATGGCGGTCGACTGATTCATGTCGGTCAAGATGAAGACCGGGCCCTGCGTCTTCTCCGCGATGTTGAAGGCGCGGGCGCCGGCGAGGAAGCACTCTTCCAGGGTACCCGGCGCGAGGATCACGCGCGGGAACTCGCCCTGCGAGCTGTGGAGCACAAATTGCAGGTCCGACTGCTCGGTCCGCGTCGGCAGGCCTGTCGAGGGACCGCCGCGCTGCGCCAGCACCACAACCAAAGGCGTTTCGGTCATCGCAGCGAGGCCAACCGCCTCCACCATGAGCGAGAAACCGCCGCCCGAGGTCGCGGTCATCGCCCGCACGCCCGTGTGGGCCGCGCCGATCGCCGCCAGGATCGCGGCGATCTCGTCTTCCATCTGCTTGACGACGATACCCAGCTTCTTGCCGTGAGCCGCAAGCCATTCGGGGACCGACGTGGCCGGCGTCATCGGATACATCGAGATCCATCGGCAGCCCGCGGAGGCTGCGCCGTACGCGATGGCCTGATTGCCGTTGATCAGCATGCGCCGCTGCGAAGGGACCTCGCGGATCTTGAAGTCGAAGTCCTGCCCGTACTCGCGGGCCCCCTCTTCGTACGCCGCGCGGGCAACCGCGATGTTCGCCTCCGCGATCTTCGAGCCCTTCTTCCCGCCGAAGTTCTCCACGATGACTTGCTCGAGGTACTCGAAGGGCAGGTCCGTCATGCCGGCTGCCGCGGCGAGCGAAGCGGTGTTCATCATGAGCTTGTTACCGCCCTCGCGCTGGGCGATTTCGGTGAGTGGCAAACGCACTGGCTTGACGCCCCGAGAGGTGAGCGTGCTGTCGTCGACCTTCAAGGGCGTATCCATGATGACCGCGCCGCCAGGGACGACCTCATCCAGGTGCTCGCGCACCGTTTCGAGGTCCAGGGGCATGAGGACGTGGACGCCAGACGCCGTCGCCTGGATGTCCCGATCGCTCACCCGGATGAGGAAAAAGTTATGACCGCCGCGGATCCGGGACATGTAGTCTTGCATGCCATAGATGTAGAGACCGGCCCGGGAGAGCGCCTTCGAGAAGCCAGCGCCGCTGGACTCCACGCCCTGGCCCGCCTCACCGCCCATCTTGAAGGTCATATTGTTGAGTACTACTGACACCGCTTTCACCTCGATGTTGGACCTGAACGACGAGATTCAAAATTCAGCGCAGAAGGGCACCACGCGGCCATGCGACACACGTCGAGTTCGCCGGTCGATTCTATCACAGCTTCTAAAAAACGCTCGTCTGCCATGCACTGAGCGGGCAGGGCCAAGCACGCCAGGGGACCTCGCGTGACGAGCAGTGCGTGCTCGTGAGCGAATCCCGCGGATTAGGCCGTGTGGAGGTGCGGACAACCGGGGACCACCCTCGCGCAATGCACGACGGTGGCTGGCAAGCGTGCCTCGTCGCCCGGCGCACCGCGGCGCCTGATCGATCGAGAGAATAGTCGGCTTAGCTGCAGGAGCGGGCTGTTGCGGCGTCCGTACCCGTATCGAACGAGTGCCCGCACGAGCAGCTCTTCACCGCGTTCGGGTTGTGGATCGCGAACCCGCCACCCATGAGCTGCTCGGAGTAGTCGATCTCCGAGCCGTCCAGGTACATCGCGCTCATCTCATCGACGAGGATGCGCACACCCTCGTACTCGACGAGCTGATCGCCTTCCTGCACGTCGTCGTCGAAGGCCATCCCGTAGCTCATCCCCGAGCACCCGCCCGGCGAGACGAATACGCGGAGGGCCGTCTCAGGGCTTTCCTGGTCCACCATGAGCCGCTGGAGCTGCTTTGTGGCTGTCTCAGTCACCGTAATCATTCGTGCTTTGCTCCACATTACCGGCCCCGAACCTTCCGGCCCGGGGAATTTCACCTAAGTATACCGCACTCTAAGCCGCGAACGAGCTGTCCAGGCATGCCTGGAAGTGTCCAGAGAAGTGCGCTCGTGGCATCCAGCCGGTCCTCTGGTGGGTATCAAACGCCGCGCCCGTGTCCTGTTCGAACCTCGGCCGGCTCCAGTGTGGCGAGCTCGATCGGTATCCCTCGCGCCTCGGCAGCGCAGAGGGTATGGAAGGTGCCACCCCGTCGAATCCCGGTCCAGACGACGACGAGCCGTTCGGCCGCGCGGACGAGCGCCTCATTGCGCAGATCGTATGCCAGAGCCTCGCTCTGTCCGCCCGGTTCGACGATCGCCACCTCGCCCACCCGATCCAGGAGCCGCTCGAGCCCGGCCTGCTCGTCCATCGTCCACGCCCGGGTAAAGTGCCCCGGAGCCGACGGCAGAACAAGGCGCACCGGCAGGCCAAGCGCGCACCCGGCGGCCGCCGCCCACTGGTCGACCCCACGTTGGCCCCCGCACACGAACCCCGTCGCGCCCCACCGCTCGACCGCGGACCGCGCCAAGCTCTCCACGATCTCCCGCGCGACATGTGGCTCGCGAAAGAGATCCCGGCGGTGGCCGGACCACGCGATGCGCAATTGCCTGCCCCCCAAGCGGTCGTCCCGCGGGCACGATGGGATGGTACGGTAGAATCCGAGGAAACTGGAGGACGCCGTTACGCAACCGATCGCCGCGCTTGGTCAGCAGCTCGCCGAGGAGATCGGCCGCGTCCTCGTTGGAAAGCCAGAGGTCATCGAGCTCCTTGGCGTCGCCCTGCTCTGCGAAGGCCACGTCCTGATCGAGGATGTGCCCGGCATTGGTAAGACCACGCTGGCGAAGACGCTTGCCAATTGCCTGAACGCCGAGTTTCGCCGCATCCAGTTCACACCGGATCTATTGCCGAGTGACGTGACCGGCATCTTCTTCTTCAACCAGCGCTCGGGCGAGTTCGAGTTCCGCGCCGGCCCCATCCACGCCAACATCATCCTTGCCGATGAGATCAACCGCGCGACGCCCCGCACCCAGTCCAGCTTGCTGGAGGCGATGGAGGAGCGGCAGGTGACCGTGGAGGGGCACACGTCCCCGCTCCCGCGCCCGTTCATGGTGATCGCGACCCAGAACCCCGTAGAGCTCGAGGGGACGTTTCCGCTCCCGGAAGCGCAGCTCGACCGCTTCCTGCTGCGGCTTGCCGTAGGCTACCCGTCGGAGTTGGAGGAGGCGGCGATCCTGCGCCGTTTCGGCACCGCCCAGGCGCCACCAGCAGCGCGGAGCTTCGCGTCCGGTGAAGACATCATGCGCTGGGCCGCCCTCGCCCGCGACGTCCACGTGAGCGACGCCGTCGTTGGCTACATGGTTGCCATCGTCCGCGCGACGCGCGACCACGAGAGCGTCGAGCTGGGCGGCAGCCCGCGGGCCACCCTGGCGCTCTACCGCGCCACGCAAGCCCTCGCGGCGCTCCGCGGTCGGGACTTCGTTACGCCGGACGACGTGAAATACCTGGTCGGGCCGGTCCTCGCCCACCGCCTCATCCTGCGCCACCAGGGGCGGCTGCGAGGGGTCGCGGTGGACCGGGTGCTACGTTCGGTCGTCGAGAGCGTTCCGGTGCCCGCGGAGCCCGTGCCAGCCTCCACTCCGGCCCGCGCGTTCGCATCCAGCTCCAACCCCTCGGCCTGAGTGCGCGATGGCCGCCGTCCTTACCCTCCTCGCCTTTGTTCTCTTTGTTGGGATCATCCGCAGTCAGGTCGCCTTGATGATGGTGGCAATTCTGCTGATGGGCGCGTCCGTCGTCTTCGCCTTCTGGTCGCGGCGTGCCATTGCCGCGATTACGTACCGCCGGTGGTTTGAGCCACCCCGCATCTTCCCCGGCGAAGAGACCGACCTGGTCGTCGAGATCACCAACCACTCGTGGCTGCCATTGCCGTGGCTGCGCGTCTACGAGCGGTTCCCCGGACCGATCATGCCAGCCAGCCGGGGGCAGGAGAGCGAATCGACCCGCCCAGGCGCTGGCCGGGTTCGCGCGGAAAGCTGGCACCGCCGCCGTTCGCTTTCGCTGGCGTGGCGCGAGCGGCTCCTCATTCGCGAGCGCATGACGTGCGCGCGCCGCGGTCAGTACACGCTTGGACCAACCGACCTCGAGACCGGTGATCCGACCGGCCTATTCGCCGAGAACCTGCGCGTACCCGAGACCCGCGAGCTCATCGTGTACCCGCGCCTGGCTACGATTCCAGACGTCACCATGGAGTCGCGCGTGCCGTTCGGCAGCCGCAAGGCACCGCCGCCAACGCTGGAGGACCCGGCCCAGTTCGCCGGCATCCGCGACTACCGGCCGGGCGATCCCCGGCGGTGGGTCGACTGGAAAGCCTCGGCACGGCGCATGCAGCTCCAGACGCGGGTCTTCACGCCAACGACTCTCAACACGGTCGTGGTCGCGCTCAACGTCCAGACGATGGATAAGGCCTGGCAGGGCTATGATGCCGAACGGTTCGAGGACACCGTAAGCGTTTCCGCGGCGGTGATCGATCAGCTTGTGAGTCACGGGCATCCGGTGGGCCTCGCCGTAAATGGGAGCGGCGCGGATACGGAGGACTTCCAGGTCTTTCTGCCTCCGAACCGGCGCCCCGGCCAGCTCGAAGAAGCCCTCGGGCTGCTCGCGCAGCTCTCACCGCTCCCAACGCTCGCGTTCGGCACGTTCATGCGCCGGGTGGTGTCGAGCTTCCCGTATGGCACAGGGCTGATCGTTGTTACCGGATACCTCGATACACCCACAGCCGAGGATCTCGAGGCGCTGTCGCACTGGGGGCATAAGATCTCGATCATCTACGTCGGCTCGGACCTTGCGGTTGATGTGAGCCCGCGCATTCCCCTCATCGAAATAGAGGACAGCCGCGACGACGCGATCAGTCGACCGGTAGAAGAGGCCGTCCATGCCTAGTGCGATTGGGGCACTTGGCGCCGCGATCTGCGCCAGCCTGCTCGAGGGCGCCTGGACCTGGCTGCTAGCCGCCGCGCTGTCGGAAGTCGCCGGTCAGATCGCGCCGTCCCCCGTTTATCAAGGCAGCGTCCTCCTGGCAGCCTGGTTCAGCGCCAGGGCGCTCGAGATCCGAAAGATCGATCTCGAGCAGCGGCGGAGGATTCTGGTCGTCGCCGGGATCGCACTGGCGCTCATCGCGGGCACTATGCATTCCGGCCTGGTGTTTCCGACGGAGCTCGTCTTCGGGCGGCCGAATCCCGACATGCGGGGCGCGGGCATCACCGTCGTGCTGCTTTCGGCCTACCTCTGGGGACGTGGATTGGCCCTCGCCCGCGGCATCGACCGCGATCGGATCGGCAACCACGTGGCGGTCTCGGCCACCGGCCTCATTCTGGTCCTGATGTTCCTGCCGCTCACGACGACCGTCCAACGCGACGGCATGCTCGTCGTTGGGATTTCATTCCTGCTGGGGACCGCTTCGTTGACGTTCCTGCAGATCGCCGGGACGGAGTCCCGCCGGCTGTCCCCACTTCAATGGACGTCCCTCGTGACGGCCACGAGTGTCATCCTCACGATCGCAGCGGCGGTGATTACCGGAGCGTTCTCGTTTGCTCGACTCGACGTCCTGCAGGGAGCATTCGGCGCCATCGCCCGCTGGGCGAGCCCCGTGACCGACGCCATTCTGCTCGCCGCGGGCCACGCCACCGAATACCTCGCCTACCTGTTCCGCGCGCTCGGGCAGATGTTCGGCGTCGACCAGGCGATCATCCGCCGGGCCGTAGAGCGCGCGGAGCAGGAGCGCCCCGAGTTCGACCCGAACGAGGCGATTGGCAGCCCGCCCGAGATCATGGTGCTGTTCGTGGCGATCTTCCTCTCGACCATCACGCTGGGAATCATGTTCTGGATCTACTATCGGCTCGTCGGACGCCTGCGATCGCGCGATTCGCTCGCCAGCCGGGAACGAGCGCGAGTCCAGGGCCCGAGCCCCTTCGACGCCCTCCGATCCGCGCTTGGCCGGCTCTGGCAGCCGGGTGACGGGGAGGGGCCAGCGCCCGCGGATCCCCGCGCTGCCATCCGGCACCACTACCGCCGCTTCCAGGTCCTCCTGGCGCGCGCCGACCTTCCTCGAAGGACGAGCCAAACGCCCGAGGAGTACGAGCGCACTCTGCGCGGACCACTCGCGAGCTCAGAGACCCAGCTCGTCGAGATTACCGAAGCGTATGTACTCGCGCGATACGCAGGGGCCAACGCCAAGCTTCCCGATGCAGCGCGCGTGGGCGCGGCCGTGGATGAATTGCGGACCGCGCTCCGCACGGCCGAGCCGATCCCCGCGCCCGAGCGTTAAGGGAGCAGCACGTCCCCGACACTGAGCTCGCGCAGGCGGCCGTTGTCTTCGCGTACGAGCAGCGCGCCACTGGGTCGAAGGCCTTCGACGATTCCAAGGTACACCTCGCCGCTCACGTCGATGCGCACCTGCTGGCGGCGCCGCCAGAGCAGCGTCTCCCAGCGCAGCCAGAGCGCCTGCACCATCGCCTCGCTATCGAGATCGTCGGCCGCGTCGATTCGGGTGAGGATAGTGTTGAGCAGCTCCGGCCGCGACCAGGTCCGACCGGTCTCATGCGAAAGCGACGTCGCGGTTCCAGGCAATCCGGCGGCGACAGGGTCAAGGTTGACGTTGAGGCCAATGCCGATGATCGTGGCTCGCGCGTCCTCGTGGCCGACGACCTCGGCGAGCAACCCACAGACTTTGCGGTCGCCCAGCATGACGTCGTTGGGCCATTTGATGCGTGGCTCGAGCCCGGTTGCCTCCTGAATGGCATCGGCGACGGACACAGAGCAGAGCGCGACGAGCGCGATTGGCGTAATCGGCTTGCGTAAGACAATCGAGAACAGCAAGCAGGTTCCCGCGGGTGCCAACCAGGCACGGCCCAGGCGCCCCCGGCCGGCGCGCTGCTCGTCCGCGAGGAACACCGCGCAGTCCTGGCAGCCAGCTACGGCGGCCTGTTTCGCGTCGTCGTTTGTGCTGGCAGTGACCTGGAGGTGGGTGAGCTGCCAGCCGGCGGGCACCCGCCATGTGTCAGGCAGCAAGGTCATGGAGGCGGAGCGATCGCGTCGACGGTCAGTCGTGGCTATCGATGATGAGCGACGCGTCCAACAGCTCTTCCCGGTGTAACTCCAGGTCGCTGTTCACAGTATTCCTCTTCGCATGCTGCATCCGTTGGGGCGAGCTGCTCGCGGAGCTGATCGCGCAGGTAGTCCACAAACGCCTGGGTGATGGTCGAGCCGTTGCGACGCCGAGGGGCAAAGACAAGCCCAATCTCCACGTGAGGCCGGGGGCCAACAAGCATCAATTCTTGCAGCAGTCCGTGCTCGATTTCCCACTCGACGCTGCTCCGCAGGGCGACCCCAAGCCCCAGGCCCTGCTGGACCGCGCGCTTGACGCTATCTGCGCCGTCGAGCTCCATGAGCACCGGAACGTTGGCCAGGCCCTGCTCAGCCAGCAGGTCGTCGATGACCTTTCGGTAACTCGATCCCCTCGGGGCCAGAATAAATGGCTGGCCGACAAGATCTTCAATTTCGAGGTGCGTGCGCCCAGCCAGCGGATGCGTCGGCGCCGCGATGAAGAGGATCTCCTCGACGCCGACTACCTCGACGTCCAGATCGCTGGGGATCTCACGGGCGATCACGACGCCGCAGTCAACTCCGCCGTTCGCAATCTCCGCGCAGACCTCGCTGCGCTCGCCGAGCCGCACGACGATCTCCGCGGTCGGGTTCTGGCGCTTGAAGCGGCTCAAGATTGGCGGCAGCACGTGGCTACCGATCGTCATGCTGGAGCCGATGACGATGCGACCAGCTTCAGACTGTCTGAGCACGTCGAGCGACTTCCGCGTCGTGTCGAGCGAGCGCAGCACCTCGCGTGCCCACTGGTGGACGGTGCGCCCCGCCTCCGTCGGAACCGTGCGACGGTTTCGCCGTTCCAGGAGCTGGACGCCAAACTCTTTCTCGACAGCCTGGACCTGCATGCTGACGGCCGGCTGCGTCATGATCAACTGGTCCGCGGCAGAGCTGAAGCTCTCACAGTCCACGACTGTGCAGAATACTTCGAGCTGGCGCAAATTCACGATTGGCTCCTGACCGCGGGCGGTTGATGTCCAGCAGGAGAAGACTGGCGCGCATGATAGCAAACTCGGTGCGCTACCGCTAGCCAGGTGGACCTTAGCTTTCCCGTGTTCTCCATTATGCGCGTCTTTGGCAGGCTTCTAACGGGCGGTTTCCACGGTGTGAACCCGTTCATCCGCCTGGTCCTCATCCGCGCCGCGGGGACCAATCCTCACGCGGGACACGCGTAGGCCGTCGAGCTCCTCGACGGTAAGGCGCCGGCCGTCTGCTTCCACGCTATCGCCGATCGCCGGGCGCCGGCCGAGCCGGCCAAAGATGTACCCTCCAAGCGTGTCGTAGTCAGCATCACCAAACGGGATGCCGAACTCATCAGCGATATCGCCGAGGAGCGCGAGCCCGTCGACCATGGCCGATCCGTCGGCCAACCATTGGATCGTCGGCTCCACCGTTTCCCACTCGTCTCGGACCTCACCCGCAATGCGGTCCATCAGATCGCGCAGGCTGACGACGCCCGCGGTGACGCCATATTCGTCGACGACGACGGCAAGGTGGGTGCGATGCTGCTTCAACTGGGCGAGCAGCTTATCGACGCGCATCGTCTCGGGCACGAAGAGCGGCTCGCTCATGTTGGCGCGCACGTCCACCGCAATATGGGGGACTCCGTCCGCGGCAGCCGCGGCGAGGACAGCCGCGAGCTGTTTTGCTGACAGCACCCCCACGATGTTGTCAACCGTTCCTTCAAATACCGGGTACCGTGAATGTTGATGACGCTGCATCGTCTCGGCCAGCCGCTCGAGCGTTACGCCCGCGGGGACGGCGATGACTTCGGTGCGTGGCACCATGACGTGGTGCGCCGCCAGCCGCGCGAAATCCAGCGCCCGCTCGACCATTCGCTCCGGGTCGCCGGCCGATGCACCCGCGATGCGGCTCGACTGGATGATGAGCTTGATGTCTTCCGTGGAGTAAGCCTGGTGACTCTCCGCCTTGTACCGCATGCCAAACACCCGGAGGACGAGGTCCGTAAACCAGTACAGCAGGGAGATGAACGGTCGGAAGATCATCCCGATGAGGTTCGTGGGCCCTACGGTCAGGAGGGCGGTGCGCTCACCCGCCTGCAACGCGAGCATTTTGGGGACCTGCTCACCCAGGGTGATGTGTAGGAACGTGATCACCACGAATGAGATCGGCACCGCGATAGCGTGCGATGAGACGCCGGCCGTGCCAGCCGGGACGATCGCCTCGAGGACCGGTTCGAGCAGGCCAGCGACGGTCCCCTCGCCGATCCAGCCCAGCGCAAGGCTCGCCACCGTAATGCCGAGCTGGCAGGCTGAAATAAAGCGGTTGGGGTCGTGCAAAGCACGCAGCACGGCGCGCGCGGCGCCATTGCCGGTAGCTGCGAGCTGTTCGATTCTTGTCTTGCGAGCGGTCACCAGGGCGAACTCGGCCGCGACGAAAAATCCATTCATCGCGACGAGCGCAACCACGGCGGCCAGGCGTAAACCTATGTCCATGTGCACCGCAGGCCATAGCAAAACGGGCCGTCCGCGGCCTGAAAGACCTGCTGCAATAATGCTAGAGGTGAGGCTTCCTCGCTGTCAATGCCACCGAAAGGTGCGTGCTATACTCAACGGCTGGTTCGGGCCCGTAGCTCAGCGGCAGAGCAGTCGCCTTATAAGCGACGGGTCGAAGGTTCGACTCCTTCCGGGCCTACCCCAAAAAGGCGCCTGCTTCCATCGCGGTTTATGCGATGCCGGCGAACCAGATCTTCCCCATCGGCAGAATGTGAATTGTGTTGAACATTGCGCGAGCGCGTGAGGTGACGACGTGAGAACGCCGGCACTCCGCGTCGCCATGATCAGCGTCCACGCCTGTCCCCTGGCTCCGCCCGGCGCCTGGGAGACCGGCGGAATGAACGTCTACATTCGCGAGGTGGCACGACACCTCAGCAATCTCGGCGTTGAGGTTGACGTTTTCACGCGGCGCCAAGGGCCCGAGGGCCCGGACATCCTGCAGTTCGCCGAGCACGCGCGGGTCATCCACATTTCCGCAGGCCCGCCCCGCTCCATGCCGAAAGAATCGGTCGTCGACCACATCGCCGAGTTCATCTGCAACATGCGCGAGCTCGTGATCAACGAAGAGCGGGGCTACGACCTCATCCACAGCCACTACTGGCTCTCGGGTCGCGTGGCGGGGTATTTCAAGAACGCCTGGCACGTGCCAATGGTTGCGATGTTCCACACGCTCGCCGAGCTCAAGAATCAGACCGACCTTGGCCAGGACGAGACCGAAGGTACGATCCGCCTGGACATCGAGCGGTTGACGGCGGCGACTGCCGACCGACTCGTGGCCTCCACCCCAGTTGACCGTAGCCATCTCATGCAGTACTACGGTGCCGAGGAGCAGCGCATTGGCGTGATCCCGTGCGGCGTTGACCTCCAGCGCTTCCAGGCAGGCTCGCGGGCCGAAGCCCGCCGCGCCCTGGGGTGGAATGACGAGCGGGTGCTTCTTTTTGTGGGTCGGATCCAGCGCCTCAAGGGAATCGACCTGCTGCTCCAGACCGCGGCCATCCTCGCCGAGCGACAGGGGGAGGGCGAGATTCCGCCGTTCCGAGTCGTGCTGGTAGGAGGACGCGCGGAGCCAGGCGGCGACGATCCCGAGGCTCGCGAGATTCGCCGCCTTCAGCAGCTCGCGGCGGATCTGGGCGTAACCGACCGGGGGAGCTGGGTCGGCGCGGTGGCGCACGAAACCTTACCCGCATACTACCGAGCTGCAGACGTGACCGTCATGCCCTCGACGTACGAGTCCTTCGGCCTGGTTGCGGTGGAGTCGATGGCGTGCGGCACCCCGGTCGTGGCGAGTCGCGTCGGCGGCTTACAGGTAACCGTCCAAGACGGCAAAACCGGGTACCTGATTCCCTGGCGGGACCCCCAGCTTTACGCCGACCGAATCGCGGCGCTGCTCACCGACCCGAGCCTACGCCGGCGCCTCGGCACCGGGGCACGGGAGCGCGCAGCCTCGCTCGGCTGGGACTCGACCGCGCAAGGGCTCCTCAACCTGTACCACGACTTGCTGGACGAGCATGCCGTTCACCACGGCGACCTCGCGGCAAGCCGCGGAACGCACTGAGGCGGCCGAGACCAATGGCTCAGGACGCGACGTCACCTACGCCCGCGCCACCCGAGCGAAAGGTCATTCTCGGCATCCAGGCCCATCCCGACGACATTGACTTCTCGAGTGGCGGCACGGTGGCGAAATTCGTGCGCGACGGCCACGAGGTCCACTATCTCTCGGTCACCAGCGGGAACAAGGGCAGCCACGATCGTGCGATTGACCCCGCGGCGCTTGCTGAGACCCGTGAGCGGGAGGAACAAGAGGCCGCGCGTCGACTCGGCGTCACCTCCTGCCGCTTTCTCCGCTACAACGACGGGGAGGTCGAGGCCAACCTGACACTCCGCCGCCAGATCGCACTCGTGATCCGGGAGGTTCGGCCCGACACGATCATGACGTTTGACCCGTGGCGTCCCTACCAACTCCATCCCGATCATCGGGCGACTGGCCTGGCAGCGCTGGACGCGGTAATCGCCGCGCGCGACCACCTGTTCTTTCCCGAGCAGCTTCGAGACGGGCTGGACATCGCCCGCGTCCACGAGGTGTACCTGTTTGGAGCGGCCGAGCCGGACACCTGGGTCGATATCACTGAGACCATCGCGACCAAGATTCACGCCGCGACGGCGCACGCGAGCCAGATTCGCGACGACCTCGAGGAACGAGAAAAACGGCAGCGCGCTCGGGCGCACGAGGTCGGCGAGCCCCACGGGCTCGAGTACGCCGAAGCCTTCAAGGTTCTTCATCTGAACTGAACGCAGGGCCCGGCTCAGTGCCGGGTCGGGGGTTGTTGTGAGAAAGGTCGACGCGCTCCATCAGCTCCAGGAGATCGACCGCCAGCTCGACCTGGGGCGCGCCGGCCAGACTCGGCTCACCGCGCAGGTCGGCGAGCGCGCCGCGCTGGCCGCGCGAGAAGCCGAGGTGAAGACCGTCCGCGACCAGATCCACGAGCTAGAGAAGGAACAGCGCGATCTGGATCTGATCGCCGAACAACGTCGGAGCAAGATTGCCGCGGATGAGCAGAAGCTCTATGGCGGCAAGGTGACGAACCCGAAAGAGCTCGGCAACCTGCAGGATGAGGTTGCCCAGGACCGCCGCCAGCTCAGCACCGTGGAGGACAAGCTCCTCGAGCTCATGGACCAGCTCGAAGGGGCCAACGGCCAATTGGCCCAGCTCGAATCCGCACTCAAGCGTGAGACAACGGACTGGGAGGCTCTACAGGAGCGCCTCCGAACGCAGATCGAAGAAACCGAAGCAGGGCTCAAGAGGCTCACAGGCAGCCGGACGCAGGTTGCGACCCAGATCGCGGCACCCGATCAAGCGATGTATGACACCCTCCGCCGGCAAAAGGGCGGGACCGCCGTGGCGATTGTGAGCCAGCGCACGTGCCAGTCGTGTCGGGTCGGATTGACGCCATCGCAGGAGCAACGCGCCCGCCAGGGCGCCGAGATCATCACATGCCATAGCTGCGGCCGCATCCTGTACGTGCCGTTGTCCTGAAGCCCACGCGCTCATAGGTCTGCCGCTCACCCACCGGGTCCAGCTCCAGTGAGCCACTGCAAGGGCCGCGCCTCCACGTTCACAAAATCCTGACGTGCGAATAAGTTGCCCCGGGCCCTTCTGTGGCTTACAATGGGGTCGTCGTGGGGCTTCGTGGGGGAAAATGGGGCCTCGGGGATAGAACGGGATGCTCCTGGGCGATTTCGAGTATGCCCTGGACGACCGCGGGCGCCTCGCCATTCCCGCCAAGTTCCGACCCGACCTCGGGAACGGACTCGTCGTCACTCGCGGCCTGGAGCGATGCCTTGTCGCCTGGCCGATGGACGAATGGCGCCTCATGGCCAACAAGCTCACGGCCCTCTCACCCATGCGGGCCGACGTCCGCCGGCTGCAGCGCCTGTTCTTCTCAAATGCAACCGACGTGCAGATGGACCGCCTCGGTCGCATTCTCATCCCAACGCCCCTTCGCCAGTACGCCGAGCTGCAGGACGCCGTCATCGTGGTTGGGCTGGTCGATCGGCTGGAGTTGTGGAGCCCGCCGAGCTGGAATGCAGAACGGACGATGACCGAAAACGATAGCCTCGCCCTGGCAAACGAGCTTTATGTCAACGACTTACCAGGGAGGGATGACTGAAGCCGTGCCGGTCGAGCCCCACATCCCTGTCCTTCTGGCGGAGACCGTTGCCGCCCTGGCCCCCGGGCCCGGCGCACGCATGATCGACTGCACCGTCAATGGCGGCGGGCACAGCGCCGCGATCCTCGAGCGAACCAGTCCGGGGGGCAAGCTCCTCGCCCTCGACGCCGATCCCGAGGCCTGTGCCGTGGCCAGATCGCGCTTCCGCGATGCCAGCGATCGCGTTCAGGTCGTTCACAGCAATTTTCGCCAGGTCGGGTGGGTCGCCAGCGAGATGGGATTCACGGATGTCGATGGCATCCTGATGGATCTCGGCTTCTCTTCGCGCCAGATCGACGCCGCTGAGCGCGGGTTCGCGTTCAGCACCGACGGCCCGCTCGACATGCGCTTCGACCCGACGAGCGGGATCTCCGCCGCGGACTATCTCGCCACCGCCGCGCCGCAGGAGATCGAGACGACGCTCCGTGAGCTCGGCGAGGAGATCAGGGCGCGCTCCATCGCCATGGCCATCGTTCGACACCGGGAGCGAGAGGCGATTCGGACGACCCGCGAGTTGGCAGAGACCGTGGCCCGCGCCACGGGAGGGCGACAGGGCCGGACCCACCCGGCGACTCGAACGTTCCAGGCGCTACGCATCCTCGTCAACGACGAGCTGGGCGCATTGCAGGAGGCGCTCCCGCAAAGCCTCGCCTTGCTCAAACGCGGGGGCCGCCTGGCCGTGATCTCGTTTCACTCCCTCGAAGATCGCATCGTGAAAACGTTCTTCCGTGACGAGTCCGGCACGACCTTCGCCGACGTGCCGCGAAACCTTCCCGTCGCCCCGACCGCCCGGCCGCCGACCCTGCGAATCGTCACCCGGCGGCCCATCGGACCGACCGACCAAGAAATCGCGACGAACCCAAGGAGCCGCAGCGCAAAGCTGCGGGTGGCGGAGCGGATCTAGTGGCACGAATCGCACTGTCGCTGCCGAACGGTCGCGCCGCCGCGCCGTTCCGGCCGCCGGCCACCCAAGCGCGCCCCGCGGCCCCGCGCCCGCGCCCGGCGGCCCCGCGCTCCGCGGCGCCGTCGCGGTCTGCACCAGCGCCTCGCAGTTTCATGGCCCCCCGCCACGCTCGCCCCGGGGTATCTCGACTCGCGCTTGGCTGGATGGCGGTGAGCCTACTTTTCGCCGGTGCGTTGCTCAGTCTTTACCTGGTCCAGGTGAGCTCGGTCGCCATGGCTGGCTACGATCTGGAGCGCCTCGAGGAGGAGCGGCAGACCTGGCTCTCCCGAAATCAGCAGCTCGAGGTCGAGCTCGCAAAGCGCCGGTCGCTCGCGTGGACGGAGCTTCAAGCGACGCAACAGCTCGGTATGACCAGGTCCGAGCGTCCGACCTTTTTGCACGTCGCGCCGATGGATATCGAGCCCGAATCAACCGGCATGCCGGTCGAGCCGAGCCAGACAACCCGGCGCGGGCAAGTGGCGCGGACCCTCCGCCCTCTACCCACCGCACCGATCGATTCGCTTCGGGAGTGGCTCTTTACCCTTCAGGGCCCACGCCCATGAGGGCCAGCCCGGGCCTCGAGCAGGGCCAGCAATGGCGCCTGCTCATTCTTGGTTTGGGCGTCAGCATCTTCGCAGCGCTGATTCTGCAGAAGCTGTTCTGGTACCAGGTCGCCGACCGTGAGCACATCACCGCGCTCGCGAAAGAAGAGCATCAGGAGCGGCGGACGCTCCCGGCCAAGCGGGGAGCTCTGCTTGACGCTCGCGGCAACCCCCTTGCGACGACCGTTCTCTACGACGCGGTGTACGTCTTTCAGCCGCAGGTGACGGAAGCAGACCGGACCGCGGTGACGTTAGCCTCCGCCTTGAATCTGCCGATTGACCAGGTGAGCGCGCGGATTGCCGCGGCGACGGCCAGGCCGCTGCTGCTGGCGGATCGCGTGTCCGCGAGTGTCGTGGACCAGATCGATGCGGCCCGCCTCAAGGGGGTTGAGGTCCGGCGCACGCCGGCGCGCGACTATCCCGAAGGCAGCCTTGCCTCCCAGACCATCGGCTTCACGGGGGTTGACGGCCAGGGGCTGAGCGGTCTCGAATTGACGTATGAGAGCGAGCTCGCCGGCCGTCCCGGCTGGGTCATCACGGAACGTGACCCGGGCGGCAGCGAGATCGCACTCGGTCGGCGCCTCCTCGTGCCACCCGTGCCGGGCGGCGATGTAGTGCTGACGATCGACCGCTACATCCAGCGGGTGGTCGAGCGGGAGCTCGCCGAAGCGGTTCGGGTCAACAAGGCCACTGGCGGGACCGTGATCGTCATGGAGCCGGCCACGGGGGCGGTACTCGCAATGGCGTCGCTCCCGACGTTCACGTTGGATCCGCAGAAGCCGTATGACTCGGCCGCTCAGGACCTCTACAAGCCAGTGACGGTGACCGACACGTATGAGCCCGGCTCGGTTATGAAGCTCGTGACCGTCGCGGCCGCACTCAACGATGGTGTCGTCACCCCAAACACGCCCTTCGTCGACACGGGAGCCGCCGTAATCAACGGAATCGCGATCAAGAATTGGGATGGGAGCGCGCGGGGAAACGTCACCGTCCGCGAGATCATCCGCTACTCGCTGAACACCGGCTCGCAATGGATAGCGGGGCTCCTCGGCCCGGCTCGCTACTATGAGTACCTGGACAGCTTTGGATTTGGAAAACCGACAGGCGTCCGGCTCAACGGCGAGGCGCCTGGGCAGTTTCGCCGCCCCGGCGAGCCAGGCTGGTCCCAGCTCGATCTGGCGACGAATTCCTTCGGGCAGGCGATCACGGTGACCCCCCTGCAGATGATCACCGCGGTCGCCGCGCTGGCACACGACGGGATCCTTGTCCAACCTCAGCTCGTACGCGAGATCCGGCGACCGGAGGGCACCCAAGTCATTGCGCCCGTTCAGAAGCGATCCGTTGTCACGCCGGAAACGGCCCACACCGCGACCGACATCATGGAGTTCACCTGGACCCAGCCAGCGCTCCAGCCGCACAACATCCCGGGCTATCGATTCGCCGGCAAGAGCGGAACGGCTGACATTCCGGTCGCGGGCAGGTACAACTTGAGTAAGACCTACGCGTCATTCATCGGATTCGGCCCGCTGCCAAACCCCCGCTTCGTGATCCTCGTTCGCATCGATCAACCGGAAGCAATGTACGGCGGCGTCGTGGCAGCACCCGTGTTCCGAGCCATCGCCAGCGAGATCCTCACGTATTTGGCGATTCCGCCAGACCCCCAGGACCAGCGCGATCGGGCAGGAGCGTGACCGAATGACCCCAGGATGCTACCAGCCAAGCAGCGTGGACGCCTCGCACGTTTGTACGCCCGAGCGGCGCTGACCGTTGTTTACGCTCGGCCACGTTCTCGCGGGCACAGCAGGTCGCGTCATCGGCGGGAATCGCTCGGCCGAATTCGCGTCCGTCTGCATCGACTCGCGCGTCGTCACACCAGGCGCCCTATTCGTCGCTTTTCGGGGAGCGCAGCAGGACGGCCACCAATATGTGAGCGAGGCATTCGATCGGGGGGCCGCCGGCGCCCTCGTCGCACACGTCCCGAGTGGTCAGCCATGGGGATCGGCCGACTGGCCCGGCGGCGCAGTCGTCATCGTCCCCGACACCCTGACCGCGCTCCAACGCCTTGCGCGCTCCTGGCGTCGTCAGCACTCCGTCCCGGTCGTCGGCGTGACCGGAAGCGTTGGGAAAACGACGACGAAGGAAGTTATTGCGAGCGTCCTAGCCCAGGACCGAGGCGTGCTTCGCAGCCGCGCGAATCTGAACCCCCAGTACGGCCTGCCGATCTGTCTCATGGAGCTCGGCGCCGAGCATCGGGCAGTTGTGCTCGAAATGGGGATGCACGCCCTCGGGGACATCCGCTGCCTCGCCGAGATGGCCGAACCGGACATCGGTGTCGTGACGAACGTGCAGCCGGTCCATCTCGAACGGCTGGGGACGATCGAACGAATCGCGGACGCCAAGGCTGAATTGGTCGAGGCGTTGCCAGCCACAGGGCTCGCCGTGCTCAACGGGGACGATTCCCGTGTCGCCGCGATGGCCGCCCGCACGCCGGCCCGAGCGGTAACGTACGGGCTCGCTCCCACCGCCGATATCTGGGCCGACGATGTTGACGCCGCTGGCCTCAGCGGCGTGGCGTTCACCGTGCATCGCGGCACGGACCACGCGCGTGTCAAGACCAATCTGCTTGGTGCGCACTCCGGGTACGCCGCCCTGGCGGCAGTGGCCGTAGCGATGCATCTCGGGGTGCCGTTTGCGGAAGCCGTTGCGCGGCTGGAGTGGGTCGAGCAAGACGTCCGCCAGGTCGTCATCCCCGGCTTATCCGGGTCGACCATCCTTGACGATAGCTACAACGCAAGTCCCGGCTCGGTGCTCGCGGCGCTGGACCTACTGGCACGGACACCGGGGCGGCACGTCGCGGTGCTCGGCGACATGCTGGAGCTCGGCTCCTATGAGATCGAGGGACACCGGCTCGTCGGTCGCCGAGCCGCGGAGGTGGTGGATTGGCTGCTCACCGTTGGGCCGCGAGCCCGCGAGATCGCCACGACCGCGCGTGCCCAGAACGTGCTTCCAACCGCCATTGAAACGTTCGATCGCGACGACCAGGCAGCCAGCCGATTGACGGTTGGACTGCAGCCCGGCGATGTTGTCCTCGTCAAAGGCTCACATTCCATGCATCTCGATCGGGTTGTCAACGCGATTCGGTCCCAAGACTGACAGCAGCCCGGGGGATATGTGGCGAACGCGCTCTTTGTTGCCAGTGCGACCTTTATCGTGGCATTTCTGTGTGGCCATCCGCTCATTCGCATTCTCAACTCGCTGCGAGTTGGCAAAGAGATTCGACCCGGGGGGCCCGATCGCCACATGGCGAAGTCCGGCACACCAACGATGGGCGGCATCATGATCTGGGCGAGCGTGTTCCTGTGCACCGCGCTTTTCAACGTCGTCCAGAACCCGTCGATCATCGTGCCGCTGGGCGTCATCGCGGCGACGGGCTTCGTCGGCATGATTGACGATCTGCAGACCCTCGTTGGACGCTCCATCGGGGGCATGACCGCGCGAGTGAAGATGGCGGGACTCCTCCTCATCGCCACCGGTGCCGCGCTCGCCATCGAGGTGCTCCTCCGCATCGACTTTGTGTACGTCCCAACGATCAATCAGCCGGTCCAGATCGGCATGCTGGCGGTGCCGCTGGCGATTCTCGCGATCGTCGGCACTGCAAACGCCGTGAATCTGACGGACGGTCTGGACAGCCTCGCCGGCGTCTGCGCCGCGGTGTCGTTCACCTGCTACGGAATCATTGCGCACCTGCAGGGCCAGGGGCCGTTGGCGACCTTTTGCTTGACCGTCGTCGGTGCGCTGCTCGCATTTCTCTGGTTCAATGCCCATCCCGCGCAGCTCTTCATGGGAGACACCGGTGCGCTCTCGCTCGGAGCGGCGCTCGGAACGGTGGCGGTCATGACCGGCCATGTGCTCTTGCTCCCGATCATTGGAATCGTGTTTGTCATGGAGGCGCTCTCGGTGATGGCGCAGGTGACCTACTTCAAGGTCAGCGGCGGGAAGCGCCTCTTGAAAATGTCGCCACTTCACCATCACTTCGAGCTCACGGGCTGGTCCGAGACCCAGGTCGCACAGCGTTTCTGGCTCATCAGCATGCTTTCCGGTATGGTCGGCATCGCATTGGCCTTGATCTAATGAACAGAAAGGTCGAAGTGCGTGACAACGTGACAACGCAACTCGCCAAGCAGGTCGCGCGCTTCCGGGGCCGTCGGGTCGGGATCGCCGGATTGGGCCGAGAGGGGTCCGACCTCGCGCGTGTGTTGTGCGAGTGGGGAGCTCACGTGACCGTGAGCGACCTCGCAACCCCAGACGCGCTGCGCTCGACACTGACGCAGCTCGAGGGGTGCCGCATCGAGTACGCACTGGGCGAGCAGACCGGCGAGGAGTTGCTGGGCTGTGAGGAGATCTACGTCAGCCCGGGTGTGCCGAGTGACGCACCAGCGGTAGCTCGGCCCACGCAGGCGGGCATCCCAATCTCGAGCGCTACAGCCCTCTTCTTTGAGCTCTGTCCGGGCCCCATTCTGGGCATCACGGGGAGCAGCGGCAAGACGACGACGACGTCGCTCGTCGGGGCCATGCTGCGCCGGGCCGGGATCCCCGCTCTGGTCGGCGGGAACATCGGCATTCCGGTTCTTGGTCGGCTGGAATCGCTCGACGAGGCCACGTGGTGCGTCCTCGAGTTGAGCAGCTTCCAGCTTTCCGACTTGCGCGTCTCACCCCGCGTGGCTGCCATCTTGAACATCACACCGAATCACCTGGATCGCCATCCGGACATGGACGACTACATTCGTGCCAAAGCCAACATCCTCCGCTACCAGCGCCCCGAAGATGTTTGCATCCTGAATGCGGATGATTCGATTACCGCCAACTTACCCCATTCGAGTGAAGCACGCTTCTTCAGCCTTCGCGAGCGAACAAACGGCGCGTGGTTGGAGAACGATCACCTCATGCTGAGCGGCCTTGGTCGTCCGCTCATTCGGCGCGATGAGGTGCCGCTCCGCGGCATCCACAATATTGCCAACGCGCTTGCGGCTGCGACCCTGGGGGCTGCCGCGGGCTGCGACTCTGGTGCGATGGCGGAGGCGATCCGCGAGTTCCACCCGGTGCCACACCGCCTGGAGGTCGTCGCTTCGCGCGACGGCGTGACCTACATCAACGACTCGATCGCGACCTCACCGGAGCGATCAATGGCCGGACTCCGCGCGATCGAGGAGCCAGTTGTTCTGATCGCGGGCGGGCGGGACAAACATTTGCCGATGGAGGATTGGGCCCGGCTCATCGGCGATCGTGCCCGAGCCGTGGTTCTGGTCGGCGAGGCGGCGCCCGGCATCCAGGCGGCGCTCGAGGCGGCCGCGCCTGCTGTCCCCACGGTGCTGGCGCCAGGTTTCGCCGAGACCGTCCTGCTCGCACGAAAGCTCGCGAAACCGGGGGATGTCGTGCTGCTGTCACCTGGCTGTACGAGCTTCGACAGCTTTGTGGACTATGAGGCGCGGGGCGCGGCGTTTCGCCAGGCGGTGGCCGCCCTTCCGTCGGGAGATGATTCATGATCCTCGTCGAACGCCACGGGGTCGACCGCTGGATGCTGACGGCGGTGCTGGCGCTGCTGCTCATCGGCGTCGCCATGGTGTATAGCGCCAGCTTCGCCGTCGGTCATAACGTGTTCGGCGATGACACCTACTTTCTGGTGCGCCACCTGGTCTGGGCGAGCGTGGGGCTGGTCGTGCTCGCGATCACGATGCGGATTCCCTACCAGTTCTGGCAGCGCGTCGCGGCCCCCATCTACGGAATAACGATTCTCCTTCTCGTGCTCGTCATGGTTCCAGGTTTGGGCAGCTCGACGTATGGCGCGAGCCGATGGTTCACCTTCGGATCATTCGTCTCCTTCCAGCCAAGCGAACTCGCCAAGATCGCGGTCATCCTGTATCTGGCCACCTGGATCGCGCGGGTCGGCGGCGACATTCATAAGCTCACGTTCGGCACGCTTCCATTTGCGCTGATCCTGTCGCTCGCCGCTGGCCTCGTCCTCGTCGAGCCCGACCTCGGCACGACGCTGGTGATCGTCATGACGGCCGGCTCGATGTTCTTCATCTCGGGAGCGAATGTGATTCACGGGCTCCTCGGAGCGGTTATCGGCGCCCTGGGACTCATGAACTTTGTCATCAACAAGGGATACAAAGCCGACCGCATCGAGGCGTTCCTGGACCCCTGGGCCGATCCGAATGGCATCGGCTGGCACACAACGCAGGCGCTGCTCGCGCTCGGCTCGGGCGGCATCGCCGGCATGGGGCTCGGCGCCGGGCGCCAGAAGCTCTTCTACCTCCCAAATGCCCACACGGATAGCGTGTTCGCGGTCGTCGGGGAAGAGATCGGCTTTATCGGCACGACCCTGGTACTTGGCCTGTTTCTCGTCATCGCCTGGCGCGGGCTCGCCATCGCGGCGGGGGCGCCAGATCCGATGGGCCGCGCGCTCGCGGCTGGCGCGACCCTCATGATCACGAGCCAGGCGATGCTGAACATGGCGGTCGTCAGCCATCTGACCCCGAACACAGGCGTGCCGCTCCCATTCCTGAGCTACGGCGGGACGGCGATGGTCGTGAACCTCGTCGCCGTTGGAATCATTCTCAGCGTCTCCCGGGTAAGCGAGCCCGGAACTCGCCTCTGGCGCGCGCTGCTGCGAGGTGCCCAGTGAGCAGTAGCCAGGCCACGGTGCCGGCTGGGTTCGTCGGGGTACGAAGGGCGCATTTGATCGGAATCGGTGGCACGGCGATGACGCCGCTCGCCACCATCCTCTTGCAGATGGGCGTCCTGGTGACCGGCTCGGACGTGTCCGAGCCGAGCTGGCTCGGGACCTTACGCGCGCTCGGCGCGACGGTACGGCACGGGCACCATCCAGACAACGTTGGCGACGTAGACCTCGTGGTCACGTCGTCCGCTGTGCCCGGCGACAACGTGGAGGTGCAGCGGGCGCACGAGCTCGGCATCCCCGTCGTCAAGCACTCCGCGGCGCTCGGGGCGCTGCTGCGAAACCGGCGAGGGATCGCGGTCGCTGGAACCCACGGGAAGACCACGACCACCGCCCTGACGGCCTACGTGCTGGACAGCGCGGGACTGGATCCGACGTTTCACGTCGGCTCCGAGCTGCGCAATTTCGGACTTTTCGGCCGGCAGGGCACGGGGGAGCTGATCGTCGCAGAGGCGGACGAATACGACCGGCGATTCCTGGATTACGACCCTGAGCTTGCCATCATCACAAGCCTCGAGCCCGATCACCTCGATTACTTTGGCGGCTTCGATCGCATCGTCGAGGCATTCCAAGCCTTCGTGAACCGCATTCGACCGGGCGGTTCGCTCATCGTGTGCGTGGACGAGCCGGTTGCCGCCGCGCTCGATCCAGGCGGAGCGGAGCGAATCACATACGGTCGGACTGAGGACGCAAACTGGCGGCTCCTGGACTGGGCACCGCATGGTCCCGCCGGCGCGGACTTCTCGATCCGCACCCCTGCTGGCGACACCTGGGAGCTCACGCTGCCGCTTCTCGGTTGGCACAACGCGACGAATGCGGCGGCCACGGTCGCGATCGCAGCGCGACTCGGGCTGGAGCGCGATGCAATCGCCCGCGGGCTCGCTGGCTTTCAGGGGACAAGCCGGCGCTTCGAGATCATCGCGGAGATCGGTGGCATTACGGTCGTCGACGACTACGCCCATCACCCGACGGCAATTCGCGTGACGCTCGAGGCGGCGCGGCAGCATTACGAGCGCCCCATCTGGGTCATATTTCAGCCCCATACAGCGCATCGCACCGAGAGCCTCTTCGCGGACTTCTTGACCTGCTTCGCGGCGGCAGACCATGTGCTGCTCGCACCCACGTATCGCCCAGCGGGCCGGGAGAGCGAGGCCGACGATCCAAGCGTTCGCTCCTTGGTAGCGGCCATGCCGGACCGAGACGTTCGATACGCCAACGCGAGCGAGGCCGCCGACCAAGTGGTCGCCGAGGCTCAGCCTGGAGACCTCGTGATCGTCATGGGCGCGGGCGACATCAATGGAATCGAGCCGCGCATCGTCAGCGCCCTGCGAAGCCGGTTCGCGAGCGCATGATGGCGCCCTCGTCGGAGCGGGCTGCCGCGCGGCTGGCGGAGCTTCGCGAGCAGCTCGGCCCAGGCGCTCGGACCGGCGAGCCGCTTGCGCGCCACACCTCGATTCGCATCGGCGGTCCAGCAGACCTCTTCTTCGTCGCACGCTCGTCTGGCGATCTCATCAGAGCCGCAGACGCGGCGCACCATCTCGGTGTCCCCTGGCGCATCATCGGCAGCGGCTCCAACCTCCTCATCGCCGACGCAGGGATCGAAGGGCTCGTCATCAAGGCGACCGCGCCCGGCGCCCAGGTCAGGTTTCCGCAAGAGGGCGGCGACGTGCTCGTCGAAGCAGAGGCGGGCGCGATCCTGGCCGCGGTCGGGAAACAGGCAGCGACCCGCGGCTTCGCGGGCATGGAATGGGCGATCAACGTGCCGGGCACGGTAGGTGCCTCCGTGGTGAATAACTCTGGCGCGTTTGGCTCCGGCGTGTCGGAGCATCTCATTCGCGCGACCGTGTTCGTTCCCGGCGAGGGGACGAGAGCGATTTCAGTTGACGAGCTGAACTACGGCTATCGCGCGAGCACCCTCAAGCGGGGCGAGATGACCGCGGTCGTGCTCAGCGCAAGCTTTCGCCTAGTGCCTAGCGACCGCGAGCAGCTTCGGGCCAGAATCGCCGAGATCCAGGGAATTCGGCGTGCGACGCAGCCGCAGGAGTACAGCCTCGGCTCGATTTTCGCCAACCCCCCAGGAAACGCCGCGGGCCGCTTGATCGAGCAAGCCGGCCTCAAGGGACATCACATCGGCGACGCCGAGGTCTCGCGGCTCCACGCCAATTTCATCGTCAATCGGGGTAAGGCGAAGGCGTCCGACGTGATCGCTCTCATGCGCCACATCCAGAACGTCATCTGGCAAAGCGCAAACGTGTGGCTGACCCCAGAAGTCCAGCCCGCCGGTCGGCACCCGGAGGCAGTGGCCCAGGGATTTCAGAAACCAATGGCTGGGGCCACGTGAGCCGCGCCGTACCCCTCAACCGAAGCCCAAAGAAGCAGCAGCCTCAGGAGCGAACCCGACGCGCAGTACCGGCTCCCCCAGCCGCACGGCCCGAGCGGCCGAGCCTCCTCCGGCGGCCGTTTTCGGGTTGGTTCCTCGGGCGCCTCCTCGCGCTGGCGCTCCTCGCCCTCGGCGGATGGGGCGTGAGCTACGGCGCTGAGGCGCCGCAGTTTGTCGTGAAGCGCGTAACGGTGTCGGGCAACGACTTTGTCCCCATCGACGAGATCACGTCCCGTATCGACGTTCAGGGGACAAACATTTTTCAAGCGCGCCGGGGGCGTCTGGCCGGCATGATCCGCACCGTTCCCGGCGTCCGCGACGCGGAAGTCCAGATCCGGTTTCCCGACCAGATTCACATCGTCGTGCGGGAGCGGACCCCGGTTGCGATATGGGATACTGGCGGCCGACGGATCCTCGTCGACGCAGAAGGGTACGCACTGCGCTTGGGCAATGAAAACCTCCCGGTGATCGTCGCCCGGGAGGCGCCGTTCCCCGAGCCGGGCGACCGGGTGGATCAGGAGGCAGTCAAGATTACCCAGGAGCTCGCCCCCCGACTGTCGGGGCTCGGCCTCGGAGGCGCGCAGATCGACTACCGGCCCGCGAGCGGAGTGACCCTGGTCACGAGCGGCCGCCGGGTGGCGATTGGCTTCGCCGACGATCTGGACGCCAAGCTGGACGCGTATCGCACGATCCGCGACCATCTCGACCAGACCCAAACGGCGGCTGAATTGGTCGACGTTCGGTTCCTGGACCGCCCATATTTCCGTTGAGATTCCACCGATTAGCGTGTACCCTTTGCTGCGGCATTCCCAAATCGCATCGTACGTCTGCCCGCTCGCTCGCACTACCAGCGGGCGTCTCTCCGCAACGAGAGGCGCCGAGGCACCCAGGGGGACACCATCGCGCACGATCAGGTCATCGTCGGTATCGACGTTGGCACTACGAAGGTCTGCACGCTGATCGCCGACGTCACTGACGAGGTGCCCGAGGTTCTGGGCGTCGGCATCGCACCTTCCCAAGGGATTCGTAAGGGCGTCGTCGTCGACGTGCAGGCGGCGATGGACGCGATCTCGGCATCGCTGCACCGCGCGGAGCAGCAGTCGGGGTTCAAGGCCATCAGCGCCTTCGTCGGCATCGCCGACTCGCACGTTCTTTCGACGAACAATCACGCCGTCGTGGCGGTGCGGCATCCAGACAACGTGGTCCTCGCCGACGACGTTTCCCGTGTCATCGACGCTGCTCGGATCGTCCAGCTCCCCGCCGACCAGGAGATCCTCCACGTCGTCCCCCGTTTTTTCGTCGTCGACGGAGTTGACGGAATTCGGGATCCGGTCGGGATGATCGGCCGCCGACTCGAGGTCGAGGCGAACATCGTAACGGGCTCCACAACGTCAATTCGCAACCTGGTTCGCTCCATCGAGGGCATCAACGTCGAGTTGGATGCGATCGTGCTGCAGCCAGTCGCGGCCGGTCGCGCGGTCCTCTCCGAATCCGAGCGGGATCTCGGCGCGATGGTGATCGACATGGGGAGCGGGACGACCGATGTCGCCGTCTTTCGGGATGGCGGCATCGTCCACGTGAGCAGCCTGCCGGTCGGCGGGTATCAGCTCACGAACGACCTGGCGATCGGACTTCGGACCTCATTTGCGGCCGCGGAGGAGCTGAAGATCCAGCACGGCTCCACGATCGCCGAAGCGCAGCCGGACGGCAACACGGTCACGGTGGCGTCTGGCGGCCGCGAGCCCCCCTACTCCGTAGACCAGCGCACGATCGCCGAGATCCTCGACGCACGTCTCGCCGAGACGTTCGAGGTGCTGCAGGAAGGGTTGGCGCGGGCCGGCTTCCAGGACTCGTTTCCGGCGGGTATCGTTCTCGCGGGCGGATCTGCGCAAATCCCCGGTATCGCCGAGCTCGCGGCGGAGGTATTCGGCGTCCCAACGCGTGTCGGCAGACCCCGAGTGCTCCGCGGCCTGGTCGACACGATCCGGGGACCGGCCTTCGCGACGAGCGTTGGGCTGTTGATCTGGGGTGAAGAGCGGGTGGAGCCCATCAGCAGCAACGGGGTGCCGGGCAGCCTGGGTAAGATCGGAACCACGGTTCGAAGCTGGCTCAGGAACTTTCTCGGATAGGGTGACGAAATGAGCGTTGGCGAGCGCCTCGAGCTTGTCCGGGCGCGGATCGCGGACGCGGCCGGGCGGGCAGGTCGCGAACCAGGCGAGATTCACCTCGTGGGCGTCAGCAAAGGCGCCGGATCCGAGGTGATCGCAGAGGCGATCAATGCCGGGCTCCGTGAGGTCGGCGAGAACCGGGTGCAGGAGGCCGCCGCAAAGCGCCAGGACATCGATGCGCGAATCCACGAGGCGCCGCTGTGGCACCTCGTAGGCCATCTCCAGTCGAACAAAGCCCGGGCGGCGCTCGGGCTCTTTGATACAATACAGGCGGTAGATAGCGTCAGAATCGCTCAAACGCTCTCCCGAGTCGCCGATCAGCCAGTCCCCATTTTCCTCGAAGTGCAGTTTCAGCGCAGTCCCGATCGCTTTGGCTTCGAGCCAGACAACGTTGGCTCCGCCCTTGAGGAGATTGCGCTCCTTCCCAAGCTAGATGTCGTCGGGCTGATGACCGTGGCCCCTCTTGGACTCGATTCAGACGGCACGCGGCGCGTGTTCCGCAGCCTCCGCGAGATCCGCGACCGGTTGCAGGAAACGCAGCGGGATCGGCCGCGGCTTGAGCTCTCGATGGGCATGACCGACGACTATCCGATCGCGATCGAGGAAGGCGCCACGGTGGTGCGCATCGGTCGAGCGATTTTTACGCCATAACGATTTGCCGCTTGGAGAGCAATGTTCTTCCAATTCCTCTACAACTTCGTGGACGCATTGTTCACGATCCTTTTCTGGGCGATCATCGCGCGCTCGCTGCTTTCCTGGTTCCCGGTGCGGCCCGGCAACCCGTTTCACCCTTTGGCGGTGATCCTCTTCCAGATCACGGAGCCGATTCTCGGCCCGCTGCGTCGCATCATTCCCACGATTGGAATGATCGACATCTCGCCGGTGGTCGCGCTCCTCTTGCTGCAGTTCATTCAAGTCCAGCTCATGCACGCCCTTCGCGCGATCGCGAGCGGCATGTAGCCCCAGCCCAACCCATGAGGTGAACGGTGTATCGCGCCCCTCGCGGCACGCAAGACGTGCTTCCCGAAGACATTCCCTACTGGACCTACGTTGAAGGCGTGGCCCGGCGCTTCGCCGGCCTGTTTGGCTACGGCGAGGTTCGGACGCCGACTGTTGAGGAAACAGGCCTGTTCCGCCGGGGCGCAGGTGAGGCGACCGACGTTGTCGAGAAGGAGATGTATTCCTTCCTGGACAAGGGCGGAAACGACATCACGTTGCGCGCTGAGGGGACCGCGCCAATCATGCGGGCCTACCTCGAGCACGGTATGCACTCCCGCACTCAGCCGGTCCGGCTCTTTAGCCTGATCAGCGTCTTTCGCTACGACCGGCCCCAGCAGGGTCGGCTGCGGGAGCACCACCAGTTCGACTGTGAAGCGCTCGGCGACGAGGATCCGGCCCTTGACGCCGAGATCATCACGCTGCTGTGGCGGTTCTACGAGGCGCTCGGCTTGACCGGGCTCAACATCCAACTCAACTCCATTGGCAACCCCGTGTGCCGGCCCGCGTACATCGAGCGGCTCCGGACGCACTACGCCGGACACGAGGATGAGCTCTGTGGCGACTGTCGCCGCCGGCTCGACGTGAATCCGCTCCGTTTGCTGGATTGCAAAGTTCCCACGTGTCAACCGGTCGCGGAGAGTGCGCCAGGCTTTGTGGACTCGCTCTGCGAGCCGTGCGCCGCCCACTTTGCCATCGTCCAATCCATGCTGGCTGCTGAGCAGATTCCAACCACGCTCAACAAGCGGCTGGTCCGGGGCTTTGACTACTACACCCGCACCGTGTTTGAGGTGTGGCCGCAGCGCGCGGGCGCGCAGTCATCGATTGGCGGGGGCGGGCGGTACGACGGTCTTGCCGAGCTGATCGGTGGGAAACGCACACCCGGCGTCGGCTTTGGGACCGGCCTGGAGCGTCTGATTTTGAACCTCAAGGACCAGGGCGTGGAGATTCCGGACACCACCAAGCCAGCGGCGTACGTCGCCCATCTCAGCGACGCCGCGCGACCGGCCGCGGCAACCCTGGCCGGTCAGCTACGCCAGCTTGGCGTCGCAACGGCGCTTGGAACGGGTACGCGGGCGGTACGGGCACGGCTCCGCCAGGCCGATGCGCTCGGCGTACGCTGGACCATCTTGATCGGCGACGACGAGCTCGGCGACGGAACCGTCACCTTGCGAGACATGACGGCGGAGAAACCGGAGCGTCTCGCGATGGCCCAGGCCATTCAGCGGATCTGGGCCATGGCGCCGGGAGCGCACAGATGAGCATGACGCTTGGACGTTTGAGCGACGGGATGCGCGCCCGCCTCGCCGAGGCTGAGGCGCGATACAACGATATCTCCGATCTCATGGGGCAGCCCGACGTGGTCACGGATCGCCATCGCTTGCAGGACCTTGGCCGCGAACAGGCGGGTCTCGCTCCGCTGGTCGAGCGTCGCCGCGAGGTCGAGCAGCTCGAGCGAGCGATCGACGACAACCGCACCCTGCTCGATGAGTCTGACCCGGAGATGCGGGAGCTCGCCGAGGAGGAGCTGCAGGGCCTCGAGGAGCGCATGCAGCGGCTCAGCGAGGAGTTGCTGGAGCTTCTGCGGCCGAAGGACCCCAACGACGAGCGCAACGTCATCATCGAGATCCGCGCGGGCACCGGGGGCGACGAAGCGTCGCTCTTCGCGGGCGACCTGATGCGCGCCTACCTACGCTACGCGGAGCGCCGCGGTTGGAAAACCGAGATGCTCAACACCAGCGATACCGAGGTCGGCGGCTTCAAAGAAGTAATCGTAGCGCTGAACGGTCGGGGTGCGTATAGCCGGCTAAAGTTTGAGAGCGGCGTCCATCGCGTTCAGCGCGTCCCTACGACCGAGGCTAGCGGCCGAATCCACACGTCGACGGCGACCGTGGCCGTGCTGCCGGAGGCGGAAGAGGTCGACGTCGAAATCAGCGAAGCTGATCTCCGGGTCGATGTCTATCGCGCAACCGGGCACGGCGGCCAGAGTGTGAACACAACGGACTCGGCGGTGCGGATCACCCATCTGCCGACGGGCCTCGTCGTGACGTGCCAGGATGAGAAGAGCCAGCTCAAGAACAAGGTCAAGGCGATGTCTGTGTTGCGGTCCCGGTTGTACGAACGACAACTCCAGGAACAGCACAGCCAGGAGGCCGACATGCGCCGTTCGCAAGTCGGAACCGGCGAGCGCGCCGAGAAGATCCGAACCTACAACTACCGGGAGAATCGCGTGACCGATCATCGCATTGGCCTGACCATCCACAGCCTCGATGCTGTGTTGGATGGCCAGCTCGATCCGCTCATCGACCCCCTCGTCGTCGCCTCTCGCCAGGAAATCGAGGGCTGATTACGGCCGCGTCACAACGCTTCGACGCCGATTCCCCACCAGGCCGGCCCACGGTTTCCGAACTCCTTGCCGCGGCGCGCGATCGCATGGAGTCCTGCGACGTCGACTCACCGTGGCTGACGGCGCTTGTTCTGCTGGAGCACGCGACGGGCGTTGGGCGCGAAGCCGTGCTGGCGCATCCCGAGGTTGTCCCGAGCGCGAGCGGGGCGGTGGCCTTCCAGGCCCTCGTCGACCGCCGCTGCAACCACGAGCCTCTCGCCTACCTTCTCGGTTACCGTGAGTTCTATGGTCGGCGCTTTGCGGTCACGCCTGCGACCCTGATTCCTCGTCCGGAGACCGAGGGCCTCATCGAGCTGGCGCTCGAGCGCGTTGACCGTCTGAGCCCGACCGGTTTGGGGAGACTGGTGGACGTTGGGACGGGTAGCGGGGCCATTGCCGTGACGTTGCTGACGCAGCGTCCCTCGCTCGAGGCGATCGGGATCGACTTCGACGTCAACGCGCTCGCCGTGACGCGCGTGAACGCCATCACGCACGAGGTTGCGCCGCGGCTCAAGCTGGCCGCCTCGAACCTCTTCGATGCCATCCGCGGCGAGTTCTCGCTGATCGTCGCGAACTTGCCGTACATCCCCACCTGCGAAATAGATGGTCTCCAGCCCGAAGTCGCTCGCTACGAGCCCCGACGCGCGCTGGATGGTGGCGCCGACGGGCTGCGGCTAGTCGAGCGGCTGCTCGAACAGAGCGAGACGATGCTGGCTGCGCAGGGATCGATTCTGGCCGAGATCGGAGACGGTCAAGCGGGGCAGGCTGCTGAAATGGGCCGCACGCATTTCCCGGACTCTGACGTCTTCATTGCGGACGACGGCGTGGGGACTCCCCGCTTCCTCATCGTCGATCGGCTGGGGTAGGGAGCCCCGACGTGGCGGGCTCTCTGCCGGAGGCGACAACGCTCGCGTGGCCCGATCAGCCTCGAGCCCAGCAGCAGGTTGCCTTGCACGCGGCCGACGTACTGCGGCGGGGGGGCCTCGTGGTCTACCCAACCGACACCGTCTATGGCATCGGGGCAGATGCAAGCCAGGCAGAGGCAATCGAGCGAGTCTACCGGGTCAAAGGCCGCCCTGACGAGAAGGCCATTATCTGGCTGGTCGCGTCGATCGACGACGTGCGAGCGACGTGCCGCATCGACGAAGCCGCCGAACGACTCGCCGCTCGCTACTGGCCAGGGGCATTGACCCTCGTGCTCGCTCGGCGGGTTCCGGCGGCAGGACAACTCGCCACACTCGGCGTCCGGGTGCCGGCGCATCCCGCGGCGCTCGCGATCATTCAAGCTCTGAGAAGCCCGGTCGCCACGACGAGCGCCAACCGCTCGGGCGAGCCAAGCGCGCGCGACGCCAGGGAGGCAAGCGCGGCCCTTGGCGCAGAAGTGGACCTTATAATCGATGCCGGTCCCAGCCCCGTTGGTCAGGAGTCCACCGTGCTCGATCTCACGACAACGCCGCCGCGCGTCTTGCGCGCCGGCGCCCTGAGCGCAGCCGCCGTCGAGGAAGCACTTGGGGACGCGATCGAGGCTGACGCGCGGTGAGCCAGTCGGACAAGGGCCTGGTCGCACTCGGGTCGGACCATGCCGGCGTTGAGCTGCGGGGGGCGGTCAGACGGGAGCTCGAAGCAGCAGGTTACGAGGTCCTCGAGTTCGGGCCCAACGACGCGACGCCCGTAGATTATCCGGACGTCGCCGCGCAGGTTGGTAGCGCCGTCGCAGTCGGGCAGGCCCCCCGAGGCGTGCTCGTCTGCGGGACGGGCATCGGCATGAGCATCGCCGCGAACAAGCTGCCTGGTATCCGTGCAGCGCTATGCGCGGACACATTTACTGCGCAGATGAGCCGCGAGCACAATGACGCGAACGTTCTCTGCCTGGCCGGGCGCGTCATGGAGCAATCGCAGGCGATCACGATCCTGCATGCATGGCTCGACGCCGAGCCATCACACGACGAGCGGCACCAGCGCCGCCGCGGCAAGGTCGACAGCATGGATCGCCGCCGCGCGGAGGCCTAGTGAGCCAACTCTGCTCGGGCGCGGAGCGAGGCGTCCAGAATACCAATCGCCTCGTCGATCTCTTCCTGGCTGACGATCAACGGCGGAATGAAACGAAGCGTCGAGGCTGAGAGCGCGTTTGCGATGAGGCCACGATCTCGAATGTCGACGAGCACCTCAGCGGCGACCGGCTCCTCGAGCTGTACCCCGATCAGCAGCCCCCGGCCTCGAATCTCGGCGATAAGCGGATGCGCTGCCTTGAGATCGGTGAGTCGTTCTGTAAAGTAGCGGCCCGTCGCGGCCACGTGATCGCAGAGGTTCAGCCGCTCGATCTCGCGCAGCACCGCGAGCGACACCGCGCTGCCAAGTGGGTTTCCCCCGAACGTCGTGCCATGGTCGCCAAACTCGAAAACCGCGCATGCTTCCTTGGCGAGCATAGCCCCGATGGGGAAACCGCTCGCGAGCCCCTTGGCCAGCGTCATAACGTCGGGCTCGACGCCCCAGTGGGTGTGGGCCCACCAACTCCCCGTGCGCCCGATGCCTGTCTGGACCTCGTCAAGGATCAAGAGCAGATTGCGATCGTTGCAGAGCTGGCGCACGTCCGGCAGGTAGTTATCGCCTGGGGGATAGAGGCCGCCCTCGGCCTGGATTGGCTCCAGGATGATGGCGACGGTCTCCGTGGTGATCGCGTCCGCCATGCTGTCGATGTCGTTGAAGGGTACGAAGTCGAAGCCCTCTGGCAGCGGCTGGAACGGGTCGCGATACGCGGCGTTCGCGGTCGCCGCGAGCGTGGCCATCGTGCGGCCGTGGAAGGCGCGCTCGGCAGCGATCATCCGGTAGGCGCCCTTGCGATGGGACTTGCCCCATTTGCGCGCGAGCTTGATCGCAGCTTCGTTCGCTTCGGCGCCGCTGTTGCAGAAGAACACGCGATCCAGGCAGGAGTGCTCGACCAGGAATTCAGCTAGCTCGATTTGCGGCATCGTGTAGAGCAGGTTGGACGTCTGCAGGAGCCGCGCACCCTGCTCCGCGAGCGCCTCCTGGACTACCCGAGGCGCGTGGCCCAGGCAATCAACGGCCAGTCCACCAAGAAAGTCCAGATATTCCCTACCGTCGACGTCCCAGAGCCGACAGCCCTCCCCGCGCTCGGCGACGATGGGATAGCGGCGGTACGTCTGCATGAGCGCGGCGCGCTCACGCTCCATCCAGCTCTTGTCAGCCACGGAACTTCCGACCGATCTCTTTCTCGACGCGGTCCTGCTCGCGCGTGTACTCGCGAATGAAGACCGTCACGCCCGCGGCGAGGGCCGCGACGAGCGCCTTCTTCAGAGCCGCCTGCATGACGACCGACATGCTTGCTCCTAACTCCGCGCCGACACGCCGGCGACGAGCGTGGTCCCGACCACTTCAGCCCCTACCAGCGCGGCCAATAGCACGTGCGGCTGGCGGCCATCCACGATCTGGGCCCCTCGGGTACCGGCGAGGGCGCGAATGCACGCTTCAACTTTCGGAATCATGCCGCCGTTGATGACGCCGCTCGTGATCCACGCCCGCGCTTCGTCGGGAACGAGGCGCCCCGCCACGGTTCCATCCGCCCCCTTGATCCCGGGGACATCGGTCAGGAAGACCAGCCGCTCAGCGCTGAGCGCGACGGCGATCTCCACCGCCGCCGTATCGGCATTGACGTTCAGGAACCCCCCCTTGCCGTCTACGGCGACTGGGGACACGACGACAATATAGCCCAAGCCCGCGAGCGCCTGGATCGGGGCGGGATTCGCTCCGGTGACCTCGCCCACCAGCCCCACCCTCCGGTCGCGCACGCTCGCGACGAGCAGCGAGTCGTCGGCGCCCGACAACCCAACCGCGCGCGCTCCTGCTTGACCGAGGCGTGCGACGATCTCGCCATTGACCAGCCCACTCAGCACCATACGCACCACGTCGAGCGTCTCATCGTCCGTGTAGCGCAGCCCGTGGACGAAATGGGTTTGCTTACCCATGCGGTCGAGCCAGTCCGTGATCGCTGGCCCGCCGCCGTGGACGAGTACGACCTGAGCGCCCAGAGATTGGAGGTACGTCGAGTCTTCGGGAACGGTGTCGTCCTGGCCGACGCTGCCGCCGAGCTTTACGACGATCGTTTTGCCCGCAACCGCCTTGTCGAGACCGGGGAACGCGGTTGGATCGATCACGTGGTGTAGTCCGCGTTGATGTGGACGTAGCCCTCGGTAAGATCGCAGCCCCAGGCCTGGCCCGACGCGGAACCCCGATTCAGCGCGACGCGAATCTTCACCTCGTCGGCGCCCATGGCCGCGGACACCGCCTGCTTGTCAAACGCCGCCGGGGCGCCTGCCCTGGCGACCTGGACGTCCCCAACGTAGATGTCAATGGCATCCTGGTCAACGGCGATGCCGGCATTTCCCACCGCGGCGATGATGCGCCCCCAGTTCGGATCGCGGCCATAGATCGCGGCCTTCAACAAGTTCGACTGCACGATCGACCGGGCAGCCTGGCACGCTTCGGCCTCGTCGTGCGCCCCCGTCACCGTCGCGTCGATTAGCCGAGTGGCGCCCTCGCCATCTCGGGCAATGGCCCGCGCAAGATCACGGCATACTCGCTCGAGTGCAGCGCCGAACAGCTCCGCCTCCGCCGTGCCGGCGCGGATCGGCTCGCCGCCCGCTGCCCCGTTCGCGAGGAGCGCCAGCGTGTCGTTCGTGCTCGTGTCGCGGTCGACGCTGATCTGGTTGAAGGTTCGATCAGCCGCCGCTTTGAGTGCCGAACGCGCGAAGTGCGCGTCCAACGGTGCGTCCGTTGTGACGACCGCGAGCATGGTCGCCATGTTCGGATGGATCATGCCCGAGCCCTTTGCCATACCGCCCACCACGATGCGGCGACCGCCAAGCTCCAGAGCGACCGCGCTTTCCTTCGGCACCAGGTCCGTCGTCAGGATCGCCCGCGCGGCCGCGGCTCCGCCGTCGGGGGTTGGGTCCAGGTTGGGAATCGCCGCGAGGATCCGATCGATCGGCAGCGGCACCCCGATGACGCCGGTGGAGGAAACCAGCATCAGCGCAGGATCGATGCCGAGGTGCCGCGCGGTAGCATCGGCCATCTGTTTGGCCGCCGGCAGGCCGTCGGGACCCGCGCAAGCGTTCGCATTACCGCTGTTCAGCACCATCCCCTGCGCCCGCCCCGTCGCGATGCGCTCGCGGCTAATCATGACTGGGGCAGCAACGACCTGGCACTGCGTAAACACGGCGGCCGCGACGCACGGCGCGTCCGTGCAAACGACCGCGAGATCGAGCCGCGCGGTCCCGTCCTTTACGCCCGCGGACGTCGCGCCGGCACGGAAGCCCCGAGCCGCGGTCACTCCGCCCTCGATGGTCTGAATCGTCGCGTCAATCGTGGCCATTGGCATCACTCGCATTGCAGGATGGGCCGAAATTTGGGGGTGGGTCTCGCGAGGCGATCTCGCTATGCCATTGATCTACGGGTAGGTTGGGAGCGCGTCGATCCCGAGGTCCTCGGGATGGCCAAGCATCAGATTCATGTTCTGGATCGCCTGGCCCGCGGCGCCCTTAACGAGGTTGTCCAGGCACGCCGTGACGATCAGCCGCCCCGTCTGCGGGCTTATCCGCGGGCAGATAAAGCAGAAGTTGCTGCCCCAGGTGTGCTTGGTCGCGGGCGGGTTCTCCATGACCCGGACAAACGGCTCGTCGCGATAGAAGTCACAGTAGCGCTCCATGAGCTGGGCCGGGGTCATAGGCTGGGTCAGCCGTGCGTAACACGTCGCGAGGATTCCCCGGGTCATCGGCACGAGGTGGGGGACAAAGGTCAGCTCGATCGGCGTCGTTACCCCGACGCGGCGTCGTTCCCCGTTGAGCTCCTGGGCGATCTCTGGCTGGTGGCGATGGCCGTCGAGGGCGTAGGCCTGGCAGCTTTCATTGATCTCACAGAAGTGGTTCACGCTCAAATTGAAGCCGCGGCCGGCGCCCGAGATTCCGCTCTTGGCGTCGACGATGACGTCGGGCTCAATGCATCCGACAACGGGCGCGAGCCCCAGAATACTTGCCGTCGGATAGCAGCCCGGGTTCGCAATCACACGCGCCGAGCGGACCGCGGTGCGATGCAGTTCCGGCAGGCCATAGATAGCCTCAGGCAGGAGCTCCGGCGCAGGGTGCCCGCCATACCAGGCCTCGTACGTCTCCTGGTCGTGGATACGGTAATCCGCCGAGATGTCGATGACCTTTCGGCCGCTATCGAGCAGACCGGGAATCGCCGCCGCCGATGCGTGGTGGGGGAGGGCCGAGAAGCATACCTCGGCGCGCTCGACTTCCTCGAGAACGGTCAGCGGGATGTCCCGGAGGTGCGGAAAGGACGTGCCGAGCGGCTCGCCCGCCGCGCTGCGTCCAGTGACCTCGACCAGCTCGACCGCGGGATGCCGAGCCAGGAGCCGGGCAAGCTCGCCGCCGACATATCCGGTCGCCGCGATGACGGCAACCCGCGTTCGTGTGGTCATGAACCTGTCTCCCAGCGTGCCGCCTGTAGCCTCGGCGCAATAAATACAGAACGGGCCGAACGCACCTAACGCGCTCGCCCGACGGGCGATTATAAACGACGGGCCTCAAAGGAGGTCGGCGCCGGACCCGTATAATCGCCACGGAGGCGGTAGTGCTCCTTAACCCGAACATTGATATTCAGTTTCTGATCCTTTCCACGATCGCCTTCATTTTCGCTTTGTTCGTACATGAAGGAAACCACGCGCTCGTTGCCACGGCCTTGGGCGATGACCCCCCCCGCCGCCACGGCCGGCTTTCGCTGAACCCATTTCGCCACGTCGATCCAATGGGGATCCTCTTCTTCGTCATCGCGGGTTTTGGATGGGCGTCGACTCCCGTGACCCCGGCCAACCTCAAGCCAAACCCTCGCACCGGGAACGCCATCGTCGCCCTGGCAGGGCCGATTGCGAACCTGGCGTTCGCAATCGTGCTCTCGATCCCGCTCTGGGCGGGGCTCCCCCTCCCCCCGCCCCTCCTTCAGCTCCTGCGCATCGGCGTATTCCTGAACATCCTCCTCTTCGTGTTCAATCTCATTCCAATTCCGCCGCTGGACGGCTTTTCGGTGCTGCTCGGGATTCTGCCGAGGGAGCTTGCCTGGAAGCTACAGCGGCTCGAGCGCTATGGGATCGGCATCTTGCTGGTATTTCTCATGCTGCCGGGTCTGCTTGGACTTCGAATCCCTGGCTGCGGGTCGCCCATCCTCTGTCTCGTCCAGCCCGTCGCGCGGACGCTCCATCTCCCGATTTAGACCAAGCGCCGCTCGGGCCAGCGTTGGCGAAGCGGTGTAAACGGAGCGAGCTCGTGGCATTGCAACAGGTAGCGATCCTTGGTCTTGGCTTGATTGGCGCATCGCTCGGTCTTTCCCTGAAGCGTGACCCCTCCCCGCCGCGCGTCGTTGGCTTCGACATCCGTTCGGAGAGCCTGCGCTCGGCCGCGCGCAGCGGGGCCATCGATCGGTCCTGCGGCACCCTTCCCGAGGTCTGTAATGGCTCGGACGTCGTCGTCCTCGCCGCCCCGGTCCAGGCGATCCTCGAGCTGATTCCCGAAATCGGCCCGCATTTGGATCAGGGCACGCTCGTAACCGACATGGGCGGGACCAAGAGCGAGATCGTGCGCGTCGCGGAGACGGCGCTGCCCCCCGGAGTCGGGTTTGTGGGCGGACATCCGCTCCCCGGCCGCCTCACGGTCGGCGTTGGGCAAGCGAGCGCCAGCCTTTATCCGGGCGCTCGCTACTGTTTGACCCCCTCTGGCAACACGCCCGCCTGGGCCGTCGAGCGCGCAATCGAGCTGGTCGAGCGAGTTGGATCTCAGCCCCTTTTTCTCGACCCGGATGAGCACGACGCTCTGCTTGCGGCTGCGAGTCATCTGCCGTATTTCGCGTCCGCGGCGCTCTTTAGCGCGGTAGCCGAACAGAAATCGTGGCCAGACGTCTCCGGCCTTGCCGCCGGGGGCTTCCGCAGCACGACCTCGCTCGTCGACGCGGATCCAGCGATGTGGGCGGACGTGGCAGGGAGCAATCGAGAGAACATCGTCCGGCAGCTCGACGGACTCATCGGCCGCCTACAGCGGATTCGTGAGGCTATTCAAGCGGACGACGGTTCCCTGATCCAGGAGCTCCGGTCGGCGCAGGAGCGCCATCAGGCGTGGATCTCGGGCCAGCCAACCGCCGCGATCGCGCCGCCCGAGTCGCAGGGCAACTTCGAGGGTCGGCGCGGCAGCGGCTGGATGGACCGCTTTCGCGGGGCCAAGTAGACTGTTCCCCAGTTCTGGAGAATCCCCGAGGTTACGTCGGAGAGACGATAGGCTTCATTAGCCAATAGCGTTGGCGGAGGGAACGGCGATGAGGTCGCGCGCGAGTTGGATTCGCGTGCGCCGAGTCCGCGGCACAGGCGCCCTCCCTGCCATCGGGCTGCTCGTTGCCATGCTTGTACTTACGGCCTGCAGCAGCCCCCAATCTGGTCCGCCCACCGCGAGCGCGAACGTTCCGACGCCGCAGACGCGCGCGGCACGAACCGCGGCAGCGCGTGGCACGCCTTCAGCGATCGCCCATCTGCCGACCGCCATCATCTACGTCGACGCGGCGGGAACTCCCGTCTGGCCTACCCCGCCCCCGGCCTGTGCGACGACTGCGACGACGAATCTCCGTCCAGAGCTCGGGCCCACGGTCGGTGAGAGTCCTGTCTGGGTGACCAGCGCGGCGCTCCCGGTCGTGCCCTGGCGGAATGAGCTCATCCGGACGCGCTGGCTCATCGAGAGCGGCGCGCCAGGAGACCTCATCATCTCGGGCCGGCGGACCGATGGGGACGGCACCGCCCGCTTCATTCGGCAAGGCGCCGAGGGCGTCAGCGAGCAGCTCCGCGTTCCCTCGGCCGGCGCCCCACGATCGGGTCGCCCCGGCGAAGAAGCGCGGCCGTACGTAGACTACCCCGTATTGCTTGTGCTGCCAGCCCCTGGCTGCTGGGAGCTCACTGCCCGCATCGGCGAGAACAGCCGCACCATGCGCATCTTCGTGTACTCGTAGCGATCGGCCGCAACGACACACAGCCGACGTTGCGCGCCGCGAAGAGAAAGCGAGCCCGGCCCCATATGGAGCCGAGCTCGATTCAAGAAACCTAGGCATCGCGACGCTGAGTGACCTCGCAGGACGTCCTAAACGACGTCGACGACGGCGCCAACCTCACGCAGCTTCGCCGCGGCGGCATTTGCCTCGTCCTTCGCGATGCCCTCACGGATTGGCTTCGGCGCGGCCTCGACGAGGTCCTTGGCCTCTTTGAGACCGAGCGAGGTTAGCTCGCGGACGACCTTGATGACCTCGATCTTCTTCGGCCCGAATTCCTTCAGGACGACGTCGAACTCGGTCTTCTCCTCTTCGGGAGCCGCTGCCGCCGCGCCACCCCCCGCCGGGGCCATCGCCATCGGCGCCATGCCAACCGCGGCCTTTACCCCGAACTTCTCCTCGAGCGCCTTCACGAGATCGGCCAGCTCGATGACGGTCATCTGCTCGATGGCCGTAATCATTTCGTCCTTGGTCATTGCCATAAGAATCTCCCTTCTCCCTGCCATAGATGGATGAATCGCTGAATTAAGCGCGAAGCCTCTTGTGCTGAACTATGCGCTCGCACCGCCCTCTTCGAGCTGATTGCGGCGCGCCTCGAGCACGCCGAGCAGCGACCCGAGCGTGCCCGCGAGCACGTTCACGAGGCCGCTGATGGGCGCCTGAATCGTGCCGACAACCTGGGACAGCAGCACGTCGCGCGTGGGCAGCTCAGCAAGCCGTGTGACCTCGGGTGGCGCCAGCAAGCGGTCGCCAAGCAGCCCACCCTTGATCGGCATCACGAGTCGCTGGGTCCGGATCGTATCGGTCAACGTCTTGGCGAGAACTGTTGGCTCGCCAAAGCTAAACGCGATCGCGGTCGGTCCTTCGAGCGCCGGCAGCAGCTCTTCGCGTTGCGCCGCGCGGGCCGCGAGCCGAGCCAGCGTGTTCTTGACGACGCGCAGCTCCACATCCGCAGGCCGAAGCTGGCGGCGCAGCTCCGAGATCTGCGAGACGGTAAGCCCACGATAGTCGGTCAGCACGGCCATCGTCGAGCGCCGGAGCTGATCCGCGATCTCGTTGACGGTCGCCACCTTCTCTTCGCGAATGACGGTGGGACGTATCTCCATTCCCCCTCCTTCGTGCCGGGCACCAAAAGGGCCTCCGGCGAAAAAAATGCCGAAGGCCCGCGGCATCCGCGACCATCATTCGGTGGTCGGATGCTCGTTAGCGCCTCGGCAGGCCTTGTCGCTTAAGTCCGCGTCCGCGGACACCTGCGGTCTTCGGCTATTCGGTTGTCGCTCCCTGGCGAACTGCCACCTCAGATCATGTCGGGCGCCGCGCCGCGACGTTTACTTCGCGGCGCTCGTGAGCGCGACGGTCGGTTGGATGTCCAGTTTTACGCCAGGGCCCATGGTTGGCGCCAGCGTAATCGAGCGGATGTATTGGCCCTTGGCGGCCGGCGGCTTCGCCTGAACCACTGCCGTCACGACCGCCGAAAGGTTGTCCTGGAGCTGGTCAGGGGTGAAGCTTGCCTTGCCGACCGGCGTGTGGATAACCGCGGTGCGGTCCACGCGGAATTCCACGCGACCCGCCCGCACGTCGCGAATGAGCTTGACCAGATCGTCGGAAACAGTGCCCGTGCGCGGGTTAGGCAGCAAGCCCCGTGGGCCGAGGATCCGGCCGAGCCGCTGGACGATCGGCATCACGTCCGGCGTCGCGACCGCTACGTCGAACTCCATCCAACCGCCCAGAATCTTCTGGACCAGCTCTTCTGCCCCAACGATGTCAGCACCAGCCTCCTCGGCCTCGCGCGCGCGATCGCCCTGCGCGAACGCCAGCACCCGAAGCTTCTTGCCGGTCCCAGCCGGCAGGACGACGGATCCGCGGACCACCTGGTCGGCGTGGCGCGGATCGACGCCCATGCGCATGTGAAGCTCGATCGTCTCATCGAACTTCGCGCTCGAGACTTCCTTCGCGAGGTTGATCGCTTCGATCGGGTCGTAAACCTGTTGCGGGTCAACCTTTTTCCGCAATTCGATGTAGCGCTTGCCGCGGCGCGCCATAGCGTTCTCTCCCTAATCCAACCGCTTGCGGGCGGCTATTCCTCGACGGCGACGCCCATACTGCGAGCGCTACCGGCGATGATCTTCTCCGCCCCCTCGACGGTTGTCGCGTTCAGGTCCTTCATCTTGATCTCGGCGATCTCCCGCAGCTTGGTCTTGGGGAGGACGCCGGCGCGGGCCTTGCCCGCTGTGCTTGACCCCTTGTCCACGCCGATGGCTTTGCGGATGAGATCCGAGGCCGGAGGCGTCTTCAGAACGAAGGTAAACGAGCGATCCTCGAACACGGTGATCTCCACCGGAACGATGGTGCCCGCCTGCGGGGCAGTGCGCTCGTTGTATTCCTTCACGAAGGCCATGATGTTGATGCCGTGCTGACCGAGCGCCGGGCCAACTGGTGGCGCTGGGGTCGCCTTGCCGGCGTCGATCTGCAGCTTGACGATCGCCTTGACTTTCTTCGCCACGGATGGCGCTCCCTGGGGCGCGGGCTGAAGCTACTATTCCCACCGGGCGGGATCAGCCAGACGCGCGCATTTTGATCGCGTGAGACGCAGCAGGGTGTGCGCTAAGCGCCGCCCCTGGAACCGCCGAGCAACAGTTCTCGGCCTTTTGACACGTTACGTGATGCGTTGGATCTGGAGGAAGTCGAGCTCCACCGGCGTCTCGCGTCCAAAGAACGAGACGAGCACCCGCACCTTGCCCTTCTCAGGGTTGATGAGATCCACAATGCCGATGAAGTCCGTGAACGGGCCATCCACAACCTTGACGCGCTCCCCCTTGGAGAAGCTGACCTTCACCTTCGGCGCTTCCATCTTCATGCGGCGCAGAATGTGCTTGACCTCGGCTTCCTCGAGTGGGCTCGGGTGGCTGCCCGCCCCGACAAAGCCTGTCACACCGGGCGTATTCCGCACGACGTACCAGGAGTCGTTAGGGGGAATCCCCTCGTCCGTGACGAGCATCTGGACGAGGACGTAGCCCGGGAAAACTTTACGCTGCACGGTACGACGCTGGCCGTCGCGAATCTCCACCTGCTCTTCGGTCGGGATGACGACCTCGTAGATCTTGTCACCAACACCCATCGACTCGATGCGGTGCTCGAGGTTCGTCTTGACCTTGTTCTCATAACCTGAGTAGGTGTGGATCACAAACCAGCGTCGGTCGGAGTCCTCTTCGAGACCATCCTCGACGTCGCCTGCCACCTGACTTTCGACTTCGGTCTCTTCGAGATCCGTGCCGTTGAGGTCAGGCGTTTCGATTTCGTCGCGGAGATCGTCTTCGGAGGGGATGTTCGCCTTCATGATTCCTCGCTAGCGCAGTAGCAACCGAAATAGCTCAGAAAACGCGTAGTCCACGAGGCCCAGCATAACGCCCATCGCGACGGATACCGCAATCACCAGCGCGGTCAAGTTGAAAGCCTCTCGCCGCGTGGGCCAGACGACCTTGCGAAGCTCGGCTCGGACCTCACCAATGAACTGACCAAACCCGCGGCCTCGCTGTCCGAGCTGAGGCTGGAGCATCGACCGCGCGGCGGGCCGGCGGGCACTCGTGGTGCTTGGCGTGGCAGCCATCGACCGCCGCATTTGTCGTGCCATTGATCGCTAGCCCTCCGTAGTCGCCGCCGCATCGGGGTCGTCTGCTAACGCGTGACTTCGCTTTTCGATGCTAGCCCGTGGCCTCAGGAGAACGCAGATCGCTCTCGGGACGGCCGGAGCCAGCGAGTATAGGTGGCAGGCGCGGCAGGACTTGAACCCGCAACCTGCGGTTTTGGAGACCGCTGCTCTGCCAATTGAGCTACGCGCCTATGTGGGACGCCAGCGACGTCAGTCTACCGGGTTTCCCGATGCTCAGTCTGCCGGCGGCAACGCGGGCAGAACTTCATGAGCGTCAGCCGGTCGGGGTCATTCCGCCGGTTCTTCTCCGTGTGGTAGTTCCGCTCCCGGCATTCGTTACACGCAAGCGTGATCAAGATCCGCTCAGCCCGCCGTGCCATGCTATTGTACTCCGATCGTATTAATGGTGCCCGTCATCGCGCGCACACGAGCACCAGCAAATCTGCGCTTGGCCGGGGCTGAAGCATAGTACCCCAACCCCGGCCCAGCAGTCATATTTCTTCTAGGTCTGGACGCTCGTGATGACCCCGGCGCCCACGGTGCGGCCACCCTCGCGGATGGCGAAGCGGACCCCCTCTTCCAGCGCCACGGGGGTGATGAGCTCACATTCCATCCGGATGTTGTCCCCGGGCATCACCATCTCCACCCCTTCGGGTAGCTTGATGTCCCCGGTCACATCCGTCGTCCGAATGTAGAACTGCGGCCGGTACCCAGTGAAGAACGGGGTGTGCCGCCCGCCCTCTTCCCGACTCAGGATGTACACCTCAGCCGAGAACTTGGTGTGCGGCTTGATGCTCCCGGCCTTGGCCAGAACCATCCCCCGACCCACATCATCCCGCTCCACCCCACGCAGCAGACAGCCGACGTTGTCGCCCGCCTCCCCCTGGTCGAGCAGCTTCTTGAACATCTCCACGCCGGTGACGACCGTCTTCCGCGTCTCGCGGATGCCGACGATCTCGATCTCTTCCGAAACCTTCACCACCCCACGCTCGATTCGCCCCGTCACCACCGTCCCACGCCCCTTGATCCCAAACACGTCTTCGATCGGCATCAGGAACGGCTTGTCCACCGCCCGCTCCGGCGTCGGAATGTAGCTGTCCACCGCCGCCATCAGCTCTAGGATCGGCTGATACTCCGGCGCGCTGATGTCGGTGCTCGTGCTCTCCAGCGCCTTCAGCCCGCTCCCCCGAATGATCGGAATGTCATCCCCAGGAAACCCGTACTTGGACAGCAGCTCCCGCAGCTCCATCTCCACCAGCTCGAGCAGCTCCTCGTCATCCATCATGTCCACCTTGTTGAGAAACACCACCATCGCGGGTACCTCAACCTGGCGCGCCAACAGAATGTGCTCCCGCGTCTGGGGCATCGGCCCATCGGGCGCGCTTACCACCAGGATCGCCCCATCCATCTGGGCCGCCCCGGTGATCATGTTCTTGATGTAGTCGGCATGCCCCGGGCAGTCCACATGGGCGTAGTGCCGATTCTCGGTCTCGTACTCCACGTGCGCGATCGCGATCGTGATCCCCCGCGCTCGCTCTTCGGGCGCGTTGTCAATCGAGTCGAACGACCGGAATTCCGAGCCACCCCGCAACGCCAGCGTCTTCGTGATCGCCGCCGTCAGCGTCGTCTTCCCGTGGTCAACGTGCCCAATCGTCCCCACATTGATATGCGGCTTCGTCCGCTCAAACTTCTTCTTCGCCATGG
>ORMF012011312.1_pt1 | contig 46625 bp, 42 predicted proteins | sample 1779871 | NCBI WGS metagenome assembly ORMF01 (sample SAMEA104232316, study PRJEB22302) | groundwater metagenome | biome: forest; feature: aquifer; material: groundwater | place: USA | collected 2011-08-07 | depth 5.4 m | reverse complement strand
CGGCCTCGCCGGCTTTGGCGTCACGAATCGCCGCAAAGACCTCCACGACTGTCTCGTAGCGCCCCAGTGGCGCACTCACCAGAATTCCCTGCACGCGGTCTCGCGCGCCGAGAGCCATTTCCTGCGCAATCCGCACGCCCTCCGAGCGGGCCGCCTCGCCGGAACCCGCGCTGCGCATCCGCTCCAGAATCTCAGCGGGCAGCGACATCTGCAATTCGTTCGCAAAATATTCCGCATTCCGGTAGCTCGCGAGCGGCCAGATCGTCAGCACCACCGGCACTCGAAACTCGCTCACGCGGACAAGAAACCGCTCCAGTTGCCCCGCGTCGAAAACAGGCCTTGTCACGACGCACTCGGCCCCGACGGCAATCTTCGCCTCCAGGCGCTCGATCTCCTGATCGAAGTTCCGGGCGCATGGATCGGATACCACGGCGATCAGGAATCCGGTCTGATTGCCGAGAAAATTTCCTCCGATATCGAGTCCCCGATTGAGGTGCTCGGCGATCTTCGCAAGACCGATTGAGTCTACATCAAAAACGGCGGTGGCGTCCGGATAATTGCCCACCGGAGGCGCGTCGCCCGTCGTCAACAGCAGGTTGCGAAGGCCCAGCGCAAAGCCGCCCAGCAAATCCGATTGGATGCCCACGATATTTCTGTTGCGGCAACTGTATTGCAGCATGGCCTCGATTCCGGCGCAATCTTGAATCAAGTGAGCCATGGCCTGGGCGCTCATGCGCGCGCCGGCACGGGGACTATCGGGAACAAAGATGGAGTGGACTCCGTTTTCCGCGAGATAACGCGCTCCCTCGATCTCCTTGGCCGCATCGCAGCCGCGCGGAGGAAGAATCTCGGCGATGGCCACGAACTCACCGCCCGAGAGCTTGCGCGCGAGATCAGACCGCTCGGCGAGCGGCGACGGTTCCAGCATTCTCGCCGAGGCGGGAACGGCGGAAAGCGAAACTTTGGGCCTGGGCGCTTGCACTTCGCCCACCGCGTCGCGAATCTCTCGGATGTGTTCCGGCGTGGTGCCGCAGCATCCCCCGACCAGCTTCACTCCGCCGCGGATGAACTGCGTGACGTAGCCCGCCATATATTCCGGCGAGCAGAGATAGAGGTTCCGTCCCCCTACGTTTACCGGGAGTCCCGCGTTTGGCTGCGCCGCAAGCGGATGGTTCGTCACGGTGCTCATGCGCTGAATCGCGCCCAGCATTGCTTGCGGGCCGACGCTGCAATTGCATCCGATAGCGTCGGCACCCCACTCCATCAGCTTGGCCGTGAAGTTTTCCGGCGCCGTTCCGGAGAGCATGTTGCCATCGTCGGTGATGGTGACCTGTGCGATCAAAGGAAGATCGCAGACGGCCCGCGCGGCTGCGATGGCCTCGCGAATCTCGTTCAGGTCGTAAAAAGTTTCGAGCATAATCAGGTCCACGCCGCCCTCGGCGAGCGCGCGGATCTGTTCCTCGAAAGCCTTGCGGGCATCCTCGGGCGGACATACCCCCAGGGGCTCCAGGCGCACTCCGAGCGGCCCAACCGCTCCCGCCACCAGCGTTGAACTTCCGGCACACTCGCTGGCCAGCCGCACGCCGGCCAGGTTGATCTCGCGGCATCGTTCGCTCAGCCCGTGAGGCTGGAGCCGCATGGCGTTCGCCCCGAACGTATTGGTCTCGACGATCTCGGCCCCGGCCCGGATATAGGCCTCGTGCACTTCCTTGATAACCGAGGGCATCGAGAGGTTCAGCTCCTCGAAGCAGCGGTTGCTCGCAATGCCTTTCGAGTAAAGCATCGTTCCCATGGCGCCGTCGCACACGTAGACCCGCTTTCGCAGCTCCTCCAGAAATTGTGCGGATCGTTCTTTCATGGGTGCTCGTTCGTCGGAATCAGATTAACAAGCGAAGCGAAAATAAGCCTTGCCTCGAATAGGCCAGTTTACCGCACCTTATTTGGACCCACAATCGCCGGTGCGTCGATAGCGGTCCGATTTGGTGGTTATGTCAAAAAATCAGTCGGGATTGCCGGGCGGATTAAGGAAGGGATATGTCTGGCGAGCCGATTTAGTACAACGCTATCCAGCCTTCCGCACTGGCTGCTTCTTGGTTAGCCGCTTCGGTTGCAAGGAGACGGGTTGCTGTGCGCTCCCGGCTTGCCGTAGCTGAAGAGCGCGCACGATCTTCCTGACATCGTATCCGTGCTCTTTTGCAAGAGCTTCCCGGATCGTGCGAATTTCCTCTACGATTGGGTCCCGGACCATGTGCTACTCCTCCATCAACTCTTCTGGCGTGCAGATGACCGGGGGCTGAAGGCCGGCGTCCCAGCACCTGAAATCGATCTTACCACGTATGGCTGCATTGGCGATGTGCGTGCAGTTCCAAGATAAAAGATAGTCCATTCCATTGACGACCGCCGCGGCGATGTGGATTGCGTCAACCACAGCCTTTGCCGGTATGGCGTTCATCTCGACAAACCGCTCAGCCAACTTGGATACTTTTTCATCGACCGCAAGCACCGTCAGTCCTTGCAGGGCGGCCAAGCGGCGAGCGGCAGCCTCAGCATTGCCCCGAGCAGCTTCTTCCAGTACGGCCTGTGAGATATACAGTTCGAACCGTTCACGCCTTTCCCACCACTCGCGTGTAATTTGCTGATGTGCGGCCTGGACGATGTCGCGACTAGGCAAGGCGGTCAGGTAGCTGATGACAGTCGTCTCCAGGTAGACTTTCGGTTTCATCGCACTATCGATCGTTCCACAGCGGGCCACACCATTGCTATTTTCGTCGGACTAACTCTGTTTAGGTCGGTCTGTTGGTCCGCGACCCCTCCGCGTCTAACGAGATACTCTTCCGTCTACCCGCGCGGCGCGGGCCGAAAACGGCGCGCCTTCAATTCGGGGCGGGGAAGCGAGCCGGGGGGGGCGAATTCAAGCGCTGGTCGCAAGTTCAGGCTGGCACGCATTTCCGAAACGATCCTTTCGGCGAGCGCTGCGTTTTGATCCTCACCGAGGCCCACAGTTTCGAGTCGTAGCAAAAGCTCCTGCATTTCCCGTTGAATTACAACCTCACCCTGAAACTCGACGATCTCCGGGAAGCGGCGTAGAATATTTTCGATCGCCGAGGGGAATACATTGACGCCGCGGATGGTGATCATGTCGTCGGCGCGGCCCAGGATTCCGCCGCGCAAAAGCGCGAAAGTGCGGCCGCAGGCGCATCGCTTGCGTGTGATTTCGGCCAAGTCGCCCGTCCGGTAGCGGATCACGGGCGTACCGATGCGGCCCAGCGTGGTGAGGACCACTTCGCCGCGCTCGCCGTCTTTCACGGCAGCGCCGGTCGCCGGGTCAATCGATTCGACGATGTACTCGCTTTCATTGGCATGGGGGCCGAGCTGATGGCGGCACTCGAAGCCATAGGCGGCGACTTCCGTCATCCCGACGTGGTCGTAGGCTTTCGATCCCCACACCTCCTCGATGCGGCGGCGCGTCGAAGGAATGCCCGCGCCCGGCTCTCCGGCGTGAACCGTGATGCGGACTCCCAGCGAGGCGGTGTCGATGCCCATCTTTTGAGCCTCTTCGGCAAGGCGCAGCGCATAGGTCGGCGTGCAAACGAGAACGGTCGGGCGCAGGTCACGCATGGCGACGAGGCGCTGCTCGGTGGTCTGTCCGCCGCCAGTGATCGCCATGCAGCCCATGTGGTGTGCCGCGTCGAACGCTCCCCAAAAACCGATGAATGGCCCGAAGGAGAAGGCTACGTAGATGAGGTCGCCCGGCTCGACGCCCGCGCCCCGAAAGACAAAGGACCACTGCTTGACGTACGACATCCAGCTTTCCGGCGTGTCGGGCCAGCGCAGCGGCGCGCCCGTGGTTCCGGATGTCTGGTGCAAGCGCGTGTAGCATTTCAGCGGATACGTCAGCTTCTGGCCAAAGGGCGGATGTTCCGCCTGATCCGCCATCAGCTCGGACTTCGTCGTAAAGGGAACCTCCGTAATTCGGCCCAACGGAAGAACTTTGCGAATGCCCGCGGCGTGCAGCTTCTGCCGGTAGAATTCATTGGATTCGAGAACCGGCTTCAGCAGCTTGCGCCAGCGGCGGTCTTGCAACTCCGCCAGTTTCGCGCGCGACATGGTTTCGAGTGTTCGGTCGTAGAAGCCCGCTTGTGATTTTTTGTTCACTACAGTCCGCCTCGGAGGAAAAGCCGATTCTTCGCTTCGCTCAGAATGACATCCCTAAGAAGTTATTCGAAACAACCGTCATCGCGCCCGCTCGACCCACTCCGCGGCCTGCGTAGCAAGCCGTAACGCGCTGTGAGGAAAAATGCCCAGCGCAAAGGTTCCCGCCACGCTGACGATTAGCGCCAGCCGCACTCCGGGCCCCACCGGTTCGACGGGAACTTCGCCCACCGGCGACGTCATGTACATGGAGACCAGCACGCGCAAGTAATAATAGGCGGCGATTGCGCTGTTGAGGACTCCTAAAACGGTCAGCCGGATCAGATCCCCATGGACGGCGGCGCGAAAGATATAAAACTTACCGAAAAATCCCGCCGTCAAAGGAATGCCGATCAGGGAAAGTAAAAATACTGTCAGCGTCCCGGCAAGCAGGGGAGAGCGAAAGCCGAGCCCGGCAAAATCGTCGATATCGAGATATCGCTCGCCCCGTCCGCCCACATGGCTGACGACAATAAACGCACCGATGTTCATGAAGGCATATGCCGCCAGATAAAATACCACCGCCGAGGTCCCATCGGAGGAATGCGCCGTAAACGCGACCAGAATGTAACCGGCGTGCGCGATCGAGGAATAGGCCAGCATGCGCTTGACGTTGTTCTGGACGAGCGCTCCAAGGTTGCCGAGGAACATCGAGAGCGCCGCGGCGATCCACAACAACCAACTCCAGTTTCCGGAGAAACTCGCGAAGCCCGCCATGAAAATCCGCAAGAACGCGGCGAAGGCGGCTGCCTTGGGGCCGGTCGAGAGAAACGCCGTGACGGGAGTTGGCGCGCCTTGATACACATCCGGCGTCCATACCTGGAAGGGCGCGGCGGAGACTTTAAAGGCGAGTCCAACAAAGACCAGGGCAATCGCCAATCCGGCGAGCGACGCAGGGAATTGGATCGGCAACGAGGTTAGCGCCTGTCCCGCGGCGGAAGCCGTCACGGACGCCGGTTCCGCAGCGGCGAGCGAATTGCGTCCGGCCAGCAGGGCCTGCTGAATCTGCGACAAACGGGTGCTGCCGGTCGCTCCGAACATCAATGCGATTCCGTAGAGAAAAAACGCCGTGGCAAAGGAGCCTAACAGAAAATATTTAAGTGCAGCCTCGCTGCTGGTCCCCACGTCGCGGCGGTATCCGGCTAACACGTAACTGGCAAGAGAGGAAATCTCGAGGCCGATGAAGACCAGAATCAGCTCGTTCGCCGAGGCCATGATTCCCATGCCGACCGTCCCGAATAGCAGGAGCGCATAGAATTCGGCGGCGGCCAGTTTTTCGCGTAACAAATATTCGCCGCCGGAAAGCGCGACAAGCGCGGCAATGATCAGGAAAAGAAGATGGAAGAAAATGCTGAACGGGTCGGCCAGAAACATGCCGCCAAACGCATAGCCCGAGTGGCCCCATTGGAACGTGATGGCGACGGCGGCTCCGACCAGGCCGGTATGGGCTGCCACCGCCGCCCACCGGTCGCCCGATTTCTCGAAAAAAGCGCCGGCCAGGATGGCAGCGATCCCGGCGAGCGTCAGGATAATCTCAGGCAATATTGCGATCAGATCAGAAGTTAGCATCTTGAGTTAGGGCCTGCGGCCTCGGTCAATGGTTTTCCCTTTGTCGTTCTTCTCGTCCAGAACCGGAGGCGCAATGGATTCACTCCGGCCGGGCGAGTTACGCTTTGGGACGATCGAACGTTGGAGCGGGGAACTGAGCTTCGCATGGACTTCCACTCCTCCCGCTTTGTCCAGAATCGAAGCGGTCGAGGCATCCATTCTCTTCAGGAAGAAGGGAGAAAATACGCCCATGACGAGCATCAGCACCAGGGCCGGAATCAAAATCAGTTTTTCGCGCGCGTCGAGATCGGGCATCGTGCGATTGCCCTCCGAGACCTCGCCCAAAAACACGCGCTGGTACATCCAGAGCATATAGACCGCCGAAAGCACCGCTCCGGTCGAACCGAGAACGGTATAGAGCAGCCGCGTCTGCCGGACACCTACGAGGATAAGAAACTCGCCGACAAAGTTGTTCAAAAGCGGCAGGCCAATGCTCGACAGCGAAGTAATCAGGAAAAAGGCTGCGAACACCGGAGCAGGCGTCGCGAGTCCTCCCATGTTTTTGATCTCGCGGGTATGCTTGCGCTCGTAGATCATTCCCACCAGCAAGAACAGCGCTCCGGTCGAGATACCGTGGTTGATCATCTGGTATATGGCGCCCTGGACCGCGATCTGATTGAAGCAGAAAATTCCCAGGACGACGAACCCCAGGTGGCTGACGGAGGAGTACGCAATCAGTTTCTTCAGGTCCGGCTGCACCATGGCAACCAACGCCCCGTAGATAATTCCCGTGATGGCGAGAGCAATGATTACGGGAGCGGCGGCGTGTGCTGCCTCCGGAAAGAAGGGCAGGCAGAACCGCAGCATCCCGTATGCGCCCATTTTCAGCAAGACTCCGGCAAGCATCACGGAGCCTGCCACCGGTGCTTCGACGTGCGCGTCGGGCAGCCAAGTGTGCAGCGGAAACAGCGGCACCTTGATCGCGAACGCCACAAAGAAGGCGAGAAAGAGCCAAAACTGCGTATCGGGCGAAAGCGGCACCGCTCCCGACGACAGGCCATGGGAAATCGAAAGATAATCGAAAGTTCCGAACACGTTATAGAGCCACAAAATTCCGACCAGCATCAGCACGGAGCCGACCGTGGTATAGAGAAAGAATTTTACGGCGGCATAGACGCGCCGCTCGTGTCCCCAGATGCCGATGAGGAAATACATGGGGACCAGCGACAGCTCCCAAAAGACGTAAAACAGAAATAGGTCGAGCGAAATAAAAACGCCAATGGTTCCGGTTTCAAGCAGAAGGAGAAAGAAAAAAAACTCCTTGACGTGCTCTTGGACGGACAGCCAGGAAACCAGCACGCAGAGAACCGTGAGAAACGTTACCAGCAGAACCAGAAACAGGCTGATACCGTCAATGCCGATGTAATAGCGAATCGCGGGCGAAGAAATCCAGTTTTGGTCCGTGACAAACTGCATGTCGGCGCTGCCAGCGGTAAATCCCGGAAGCAGCAAAAGCGACAACGCGAAGGTGACAAGCGAAACCGCGAGCGCCACGTTGCGTATTAGTGCAGCGCGGCGAGGCAGGAACAGCAGCAGCGCGGACCCGGCAGCCGGCAACAACAGGACATAGTTGAGCAGATTTTTCATGGCTCGACCGAGATCATAAATGCGATTAAGAAAATGGCTCCGGCTAGCACCCAGCCGGCATACGAACGGATATTTCCCGACTGCATCTTGCGTAGCCGGCCGCCAAATCTTCGGGTGCGATTCGCCGCGCCGTTCACGATCCCATCGATCGTCCCCGCGTCAATCGCTTTCCAGAGGAAGAATGTGGAGCAAGCGACCAACGGACGCACAATCAAGGTCCGATAGATTTCATCGACATAATATTTTTGGGAAACGAGAGTGTGTAGGGCTCGGAAATGGCCCGCGATTGCCTCAGGCAGTTCCGGCTTGTGCACATACAGCAGATACGCGAGACCGATTCCCAGCAAGGAAATCCCAATCGAAGCGACCGTAAGCATAAGCTCGGTGGACTCGCCACCGGGCGTGGTGCGCTCGGCGGAGAGCGATGCTTGCTGAAAGACAGGACCGAGGAAGCGCTCCCAGTGTGCGCCGACCCAACCGCCTCCCACCGACAGAAGCGCAAGCACGATCAACGGCCAGGTCATGATCGGAGGCGATTCGTGAAAACCGGACCCGTGAACGTCTCCCGCCGCATGTCCGTGGGCATCATCGTGCGACGGCGCGCTGGAGCGGTTTTCTCCATGGAACACCAAAAAGAAAAGCCGGAATATATAAAAGGATGTGATCCCAGCCGTCACGAGTGCAATCAGGAAGAAGATCAAGCCTCCGTTCGGAGTGTTATACGCTCCCAATAGGATCTCTTCCTTGCTGAAAAAACCGGAAAACGGCGGCAGTGCGGCGATGGCAAGGCATCCAGCAAGAAAAGTCCAGTAGGTTCTCGGGAGGTGCTTTTTGAGCCCACCCATTTTCCAGATGTCCTGCTCGCCTCCAATCCCATGAATAACGCTGCCCGCGCCGAGGAAGAGAAGCGCTTTGAAGAACGCGTGCGTCATCAAATGGAAAATCGCGGCGCTGAACGCGGCTACACCGCAGGCCATAATCATGTAGCCAATCTGGCTGATGGTGGAGTACGCGAGAACCCGTTTGATGTCGGTTTGCAGAACGCCGATGGTGGCCGCATAGAAGGCCGTCACTGCGCCGACAATTGCGACGACCAACAACGCGTCGGGCGCCTTGACATAGAGCGCGGACGACCTGGCAATCATGTAAACGCCCGCCGTGACCATGGTCGCGGCGTGGATCAGCGCGCTGACCGGCGTCGGCCCCATCATGGCGTCCGGGAGCCACACGTAGAGCGGGACCTGCGCGGACTTGCCGCAAGCGCCCATCAGAAGAAGCAGGCAGATGAGAGTCAGCGGGCCGCCCCATCCGGATTCAACTTGTAATCCCGAGGCCGCCGGAAAAACCGTTGTGAAATCGAGTGAGTCGAATGTCCAGTAGATCAGGACCAACGCGATCATGAATCCGAAGTCGGCGACGCGGTTCACGATAAACGCTTTTTTCGCGGCATCGGCAGCTTTATCCTGGCGGAAATAATATCCGATCAGCAGGAACGAACAGAGGCCGACTCCCTCCCATCCCACAAACATCAGCAGGTAATTGCCGGCCAACACCAGCGTCAGCATGAAGAACAGGAACAGATTCATGTAGGAGAAGAAGCGGTAGAAACCATCCTCTTCCCACATGTATCCGACGGCATAAATGTGGATGAGCAGTCCTACGCCGGTAACAACCAGCGTCATGATTCCGGAGAGCGCGTCGAGATAGAAGTTGAAGTTTACCTGGAAGGACGCAGCAGCGATCCAGGCGAAGTGGGTTTCCAGGCGGCTCGGGCCGGCCAGCGCGTGCAAGGCAGCCACGGCCAGAAGAAACGACAGAGCCGTAGCGCCAACGGCAACCGCAGCCACGGCGCGATGAGACAGGCGCTTCCCCAGGATTCCATTCCAGGCAGCTCCCAGGAGCGGAATCATCGGAATCAGCCAGAGCGGTGGATTTGAAAATTGCATTATCTTGAGCCAATCGTTGTCCGCTCGCACCGGTTCCACAAGAGGGCGGAGCGCCGGGCGGGCGTCATAATTTCATCAGGTCGATCCGGTCCACGTTGAGCGATTCGCGGTTCTTAAAAACAGTAATAATGATTGCCAAACCCACGGCGGCCTCGGCGGCAGCGACCACCATCACAAAGAACACAAAGATTTGTCCGTTCAGTTGCCGCAGATAATAAGAAAGCGCCACAAAGGTCAGGTTGACGGCGTTGAGCATCAACTCGATGGACATGAATATCGTGACGATGTTGCGCTTGAAGAGAAATCCCGCGACGCCCAGGCAAAAAAGAATCGCGGCCAAAATTAGGAAGTAAGAAATTGGAACCATTCAATTATCCTGCCGGATTTCACAACCGGCATTTCTTTCAACGCATGAAAACTAAAAGCAGATTCTTCGCTCTGCTCAGAATGACAGCCCAATATAGTCAGAATGACAGCCCTATATAGTCTTTCAACAAACCGCTACAGCTCTTTGCGCGCCAGAACCACCGCTCCGACAATGGCGATCAATATCAATACCGAGACGACTTCGAAGGGCAGCAGGAACTCGCGAAACAGCAGGCGCCCGATGGGAGCCGTCTGCCCTGGAAAGTCTCCGAACTGCGCCATGGAGTCCCTGGGAAACTGACGGTAGATCACGGTCGTAACCGTCGAAAGCAAAATCAAAATCAGCGGCGCGCCGGCATGGCGGGCCATTCGGCTGCTCTGCGTGCGCTCTTCTTCGCCCGCATTCAGCAGCATGATGACAAAGACGAACAGCACCATCACGGCTCCGGCATAAACGATCACCTGGACGGCGGCGATAAACTCCGCGCCCAGCATCAGGTAGAGCGATGCGAGCGAGGCCATCACGCCGATCAACGACAGGGCGCTATAAACCGGATGCCGCTGAATCAGAAGATTCAACGCAAATCCGATCGCCGTCCCGGCGAAAATAAAGAAGAGAACTTGATACATCGGTCGCTTTCCAACTTCCCGTCAGGGCACGACTTCAGAGTCTGTGTGATAACTCCAGAAGACGTACCTCAGCGGCTAAAGCCGCATTGCAAGCATTGCTTCTACGGCACGGTTGAAACCGTGCCCTTACGAAAATCGAAGTATCACACAGACTCTTCAGTCGTGCCGTAACATCAACGCAGGCAACGCGGCTTTAGCCGCTGAGGTGCGTCCTTGGGAGTAATCACACACTCTTTAACCATGCCGCAAGTTCAGATGCCGAGTACTGCGCTTCCCTCAGCGGCTAAAGCCGCGCAATTGCACCTTCGGTTCGGCACGACTAAAGTCGTGCCCTGACGTACTTCTAGGCTGCCCTCAACGCAATAACTAGGCTGGTGATGACCAGATTCATCAGCGCTACCGGCACCAGAAATTTCCAGCCGAAGGCCATGAGCTGATCGTATCGAAAACGGGGCAGCGTGCCCCGAATCCAAATGTAAACCAACAGAAAACCAAACACCTTGATCGAAAACCAGAACAGCGGCAGCGCCATCCGAAGAATTTCCGGCCCAAAGACCGGACCGTGCCATCCGCCCAAAAACAGGATCGTCGCCAGGCAGGAAACCGTGACCATGTTGGTGTACTCGGCGACAAAAAACATGGCGAACTTCATGCTGCTGTATTCGGTGTGATATCCGGCCACCAGTTCCGTTTCGGCTTCGGGAAGATCGAACGGCAGCCGGTTCGTTTCGGCAATGGCTGCAATAAAGTAACAGAAGAACCCAACGATCTGGGGGAAAACGTTCCACCGCGGCACGATCCCCCCCCATCTGCCGCCCTGAGCGTCCACGATCTCGCGCAAGCTCAGACTGCCGCCGACCAGCAAGACGCCAACGAGCGCGAGGCTCACGGCCAGCTCATAGCTGATCATCTGGGCCGCGCTGCGCAGTCCGCCGAGGAGAGAATATTTGCTGTTGGAAGCCCATCCGGCGAGCACAATTCCATAGACTCCCATCGAGCTGACGGAAAGAATGAACAGCAGGCCGATGTTCAAGTCGGAGATTTGCGCCGGAATCGCCAAGCCTCCAATTTGATATACGGGGCCGAACGGAATGACCGCAAACGCCAGCAGCGCCACGGACAGCGAAAGCGCCGGCGCCAGCAGGTACGGTAGGCGAAAGACGCCCTCGGGCGTCAGGTCTTCCTTGGTCAATAGCTTGATTGCATCGGCAAGAGGCTGCAGCAGCCCGAAGGGTCCGACTCGCGTGGGACCCCACCGCGACTGCATGTGGGCGATCACTTTCCGTTCCACCCAGACGATATATGCCGCAACCGTCATCAGCACCAGGAGCACGAGCAGAGCTTTGACGACGCTAAGAAGTACGAACGAGGGCGGCATATTCAGATTCCTAAAATAATTCCGACCATCACGCAGGGCCGGGCTGTTGGTGCGTGTTTCTTTCCGGGACCGCTTGCAAGGCGCTGCTGTAACGGCCGAGCGTGCCCGAGGTAAATAGGTTATCGCAGGCTGGCGAAATTCCCGCTGGACGGCGAGACGAAACCGGGCGGTACCCGTCGAGCGGCGCGACCGGTTCGGCGCCTCCGGATAATATGTTCACCAGGGACACTCCGTAACCGGGAACCAGCCGGCGAATCTCTTCGAGCACCTCTTCGGACTTCGACGGCTCCAATTTCACTTCGATTACAGCGGCCAAAAGCGAAAGGATGTCGAGATCGGGGCGCGTGCCCATGACCTCCATCCCTTTGCGCAGTCTTTGCAGCTCGCCGCAGGTATTCGTAACCGTGCCCGACTTCTCATAGGCGCTCGCGGCGGGAAGGACCACGTCGGCCGCCTGGGCGGTCTCATGCAGAAAAAGGTCCTGGACGACCAGGAAGGACTTGCCGCGATATTGCGCCGGGTCTTTTCCCTTGAGCGGATTTGCCCCGACCACATAAAGGGCTTCAAGCCGGGAATCCCTCACCGCGCCTAACATCTCATCGAGCGCGAAGCCGGGCTCGGGCGAGAGCGTCGTCTGCCACGCGCTTTCAAATTTCTCGCGCACGGTGGCATCGGCAATCGGACCATAACCGGGCAGGGCATCGGGAAGAACGCCCATGTCGGAGGAGCCGCGTGAATTGCTGTAATCGCCGAGCGCAATGTAGTGGGTTTGCCCCGGCAGGCGGCTTCCCCATTCGACCAGATGCGCGACGGCTTCGCCCGTGATTTCTGCGCCGAAGACGACGATCAAATCTTTTTCCGCCATCAAGCTATTACGGAAATCGTTCAGCGAGTCGGGAGTGACCTCGCGGCCTCCGGCCGTCTTCCCGAGTAGCTTCTGCTCGGCAGCGGCGTCTCCGCGGAGGAAGGCGAGCGCGTCTTGTTCGCAACCTTCGGCCACGGGAAGGAAGCGATGAGCTTGGCGAACCAAACGAATCGCGCGGGAGTTGATGACGTAGAGTCGCGTTCCATGCAGGCGATGACCCTCGCGGATATTCCACGCCAGCAGCGGATGCCGGTTGGTGGGATCGTCTCCGATGAGCAGAACTGCTGAGGCGCGTGAAAGTTCCTTCGAGCGCGCCAGGAAGCTCGCCGCCGGACGCGTGTTCTCGCCGCCTTGCGAGGCCGCGTTCGAGACCGCATGAATCAGCGCGGCGTAATCGGCCGTGCGATGATGATCCACGTGGTTTGTCTTCAGAATGGCGCGGGCGAATTTTTGAAGGGCGTAACTTTCCTCATTGGTGGTGTGATTCGAGCCGATCACGCCGAACGCCTGCTTCTCGCTATCGGAGCCGGTCTGATGACGGTTCAGAATCTCCTTCCAGCGCGAGCCAATGAGGTGAATCGCTTCGTTCCACGTTGCTTGGACTAGTTGGCCGTCCTTGCGGATGAGTGGGCTGCGGAGGCGCTCGACGTTCTCGATGAAGTCGTAACCGTAACGGCCCTTGATGCAAAGGAACTCGGCGTTGATGCCGCTGTGGTCGCGATTGTTGCCGCGCAGGATTTTGCCGTTGCGCACACTCAGCGTGGTCTTGCATCCGTCGCCGCAATGGGTGCAGATAGTGCTGACGTACTTGATCTCCCACGGACGGGCCTTATAGCGATACGCGCCGCTGGTGAGCGCGCCCACGGGGCAGATGTCGATGCACATGCCGCATTCTTCACAGTCGAGATGATCGCCGTGATTGGGCGCGATCTCGGAGCGCGCGCCGCGGTTCACGATGCCCAGCGCTGCCACGTCCATACCTTCGTTGCAAACGCGGACGCAGCGATAGCAGAGGATGCAGCGGGGAGCGTCGAAATAAACCACCGGCGACCACTGCTGCTCCGGGGTGTGGCGCTTGTCTTCGCGGAAGCGGCTTTCGGCGGCGCCGTAGCGGAACACCATATCCTGGAGTTCGCATTCGCCGCCCTTGTCGCAGACGGGGCAGTCGAGCGGATGGTTCGCGAGCAGCAACTCGAGCATCGAGCGCCGGGCCTCAACGACAACCGGCGATTCGGTCCGTACGACCATTCCCTCGCCCACCGGCGTAGTACAGGCCGTCTGGAGCTTCGGGGTCTTTTCAATCTCCACCAGACACATGCGGCAGGCAGCCTGGAGCGAAAGGCCAGGGTAATAGCAGAACGATGGCACCTCGATCCCCGACGCGCGGCAGGCGTCGATCAGGAGCGTCCCGGGAGCGGCGTGAAGCTCGCGGCCATTGACGCTGAGTTTTACGAGGTCTGCCATATCAATTTAGACAAGAATCGAATTCCGAATTCCAAATCTGTGCCGTAGTCACCACAAATTACGCGCTCACTAGCTCGCTGCGATTCTCAAACGGGCACGGACGGCCCGCGAGGTGCATTTCAAATTCTTCTCGAAACTTTTGTACGAAAGCGATCGTGGGCATGGCCGCGGCGTCGCCCAGGGGACAAAACGTGCGCCCCAGCATGTTCTTCGCGAGTTGCTCAATCAGACTGATGTCGTCCAACACCCCGCCGCCGGTGTGAAACCGCACCAGCGTTTTTTTCAGCCAACTGGTGCCCTCGCGGCACGGGATGCACCAGCCGCAGCTTTCATGCGCGTAAAATTGCATGATGCGCAGTGCCACTTTCACCATGCAGGTGTCTTCATGCATGACGACGACGGCGCCGGAACCGAGCATCGATCCGGCTTTGGCCACGGAGTCGTAGTCCATCAGCGTATCGAGTGCGTCGGGCGTCAGCACCGGGGTGGAGGAGCCGCCGGGGATGACGGCCTTGATTTTCTTGTCGCCTAAAATACCGCCGCCGACCTCATAGATCAGTTTGCGCAGAGGGAATCCCATGGGCAGTTCGTAAACGCCGGGGCGCTTGACATGGCCGGAGAGCACAAAGAGGCGCGTGCCGCCGTTGCGCGGAGTGCCCAGCGCCGCGTACCATTTTCCACCGTTAAGAATGACGGGCGGAACGGAGGCGAGCGTCTCGACATTATTCAAAACCGTCGGCGATGCGTAGAGTCCGACTACGGCAGGAAACGGCGGGCGGATGCGCGGAATACCTCGCTTGCCTTCAAGCGATTCGAGCAAAGCCGATTCCTCGCCGCACTCGTAGGCGCCGGCCCCGGTGTGCGTGTAAAGCTCGAAGTCGAAACCCGTCCCGAGAATGTTCTTTCCCAAATATCCGCGAGCGCGAGCCTCCTCGAGCGCACGGTCCAGAATGTCGAGCAAATACCGGTATTCGCCGCGCACATAGATATAGCCGTTGTGCGCTCCGACAACGATGCCGGCAATCAGAATGCCCTCGATCAACTGGTGCGGGTCGTACTGCATCAGCAAACGGTCCTTGCAAGTTCCCGGTTCGCTCTCGTCTGCGTTGCAAACGATGTATTTGGGTTTCTGAGATTGCTTCGGGACAAAACTCCACTTCATTCCGGTCGGAAATCCCGCGCCGCCGCGTCCCCGGAGATTCGACACCTTCATCTCGTCGAGAATTGACTCCGGCGTCATCTCCTTCAGTGCCTTTTCGAGCGCCCGGTAGCCGTCGTGTGCAAGATAGGTGTCGATGGAGGCGGAGTTGGGAAGATCAAACCGCCGCGTCAGGACGCGCACCTCGTGTTCGGAGTGTTCCAAGGCCATAATCAGTTGCTTTGGCGCGAGAGTGTTTCCAGTTCGTGGATCAGTTGATCCAGGCGCTGGGGACTGATCTCGTGATGAAAGTCGTAGTTGAGCTGAAGCGCGGGCGCCCAGGCGCAGGCCCCGATGCACTCCACTTCTTCGAGCGAAAACAGTCCGTCCGGCGTCACCTCGCCGTGTCCGATGCCGAGCTTTTTTCTAGCGTATTCAAAAAGCGTGTCGCCGCCGCGGAGCATGCACGAGATGTTGGTGCAGATCTGCACGTGATAGCGCCCGGCCGGCTTCTTCCGCAGCATCGAGTAGTAAGAGATGGTTCCCTCGACATCGAGCACCGTCAATTCGAGCCGCCCGGCAATCTCCGCGATGATCTCCTTGCTGAGGAACCCGTATTCATCCTGGGCATAAAGCAGCATCGGAATCAGCGCCGATCGCCGCAGGGGGTAACGCGCCAGGAGCTGTTGAAATTTCTGTTCGAGTTGGGGACTGAAGGACATACAAATATTGGTGATTTCCTTTAATAGTCGGGAAAGTCAAGTTTGAGATTAGGAATCATTCGAAAATGTTTCCTGTTTCTCGTGACCAGTGTCTTCCCCTCTTCGATTGCTGTTGCTGCGATCATCGCGTCGAGAATGCGCAAACCATGAGATTTCGCATATCCTTTCAGTAGCTCGCAAGCCCTGGTTCCAATGCCTGCTTTGAGAGGAACCATCGGGATGGCTGCCAAAAATTCGTCCATCTTCCGCAAGTCCGTCTTGTCTCGTGCTCCAATGACGACTTCCATGGAAGTAACGACCGAGATGGACCATTCTTCAGGAAGCAGATCCAAATGATTGATCGCAGCCTCTTTTCCCCTAGCCACATCGATGAGCACGTCGCTGTCAACCAGATAGGCCATCGATTCACGCCCTAGGATTGTCTCGCAGCCTATTTACGTAACTCAGGCCATCCGGGATATCTTTCCGGTCCTTCCACATTCCCACAAAAGCGAACTCTCGAATGGATCGCCGTTTCTTTTTAGGTATAGAGGCGTGGATCTCCACAACCGTCCCTTCAGTCAGGCGTACCTTACCGAGCGGCTTGAACACGCCGCTTTCGTATTTGGCTCTGATCGTCATGCTTCCTCTGGCCATCTTAACGACCCTGGCTATAGCTAATCGATCGGGACGCATCATTTCCCGGCACGGTTGAAACCCCGCCCTTACATCTTGATACCGTGCCCTCACTCAATGAAAGGAAAATACGTCCACCTACCGGTCAATCTCCCCCAGCACAATGTCCATACTGCCGATGCAGGCGATCAGGTCGCTGACCAGGCGTCCTTCCGCGATGGTTGGCAGGGCCTGCAGGTTCGCAAACGAAGGCGCGCGCACCTTCACGCGGTAGGGATGCGAAGTCCCGTCGCTCACCATGTAATATCCCGATTCACCACGGGGCGATTCGACGGCCTGATAGACTTCGCCTGGCGGCACGCGGTAGCCCTCTGTGACTATTTTGAAGTGATAGATGAGGGCCTCCATTTCGGTCTTCATCTTTTCGCGTTCCGGCAGAATCACGCCGGGCACGGTGGCTTTGATGGGTCCCTCCGGTAGACCGTCGAGCGCCTGCCGGACAATCTGTATGCTCTCACGCATCTCCGCCACGCGCAATAGATACCGGGCGTAAACGTCGCCTTCCGTTCGGACGGGAACGTTGAAGGAAAACTTTTCATACGAAGAATAAGGATGGTCGCGGCGCAGGTCCCAATCGACCCCCGTGGCTCGCAGCGCGGGACCGCTGACGCCAAGGTCGAGCGCGTCATCGGCGCTGATCACGCCCACGCCTTGGGTACGCGCCATGAAGATACGGTTCCGGGTCAGCAGCTCTTCGTACTCGTCCACACGGTCGGGGAAGTAGCTGAGGAATTTCCGGATGCGCTCGAGGAAGCCCGGCGGAGGCTCCAGCGCGAGCCCTCCGACGCGGAAATAGGATGTCATCATGCGCTGGCCCGAGGCCATCTCGAATATTTTGAGAATCTCTTCGCGCTCCCGGAAACAATAAAGAAAAACCGACATGGCGCCGATGTCGATGGCATGGGTGCCCAACCAGACCAGGTGGCTGGCGATGCGCGTCAGCTCGTTCAAGGCGACTCGCAGCCACTGGGCGCGTGGTGGCGGCTCGATCCCCAGCAGCTTTTCCGCCGCCAGCACAAAGCAGAGATTGTTGGTCAGCGGACAGAGATAGTCGATGCGGTCCGTAAGAGTGATCGCCTGATGGTAGGTCTTATCCTCCATGCTCTTTTCGATACCGGTATGCAGGTAGCCGATATCGGCCGCGGCATGAACGACGGTTTCTCCATCGAGTTCGAGTATCAGGCGCAGCACGCCGTGCGTCGAGGGATGCTGGGGACCCATGTTGAGAATCATGGTGCGCGGGCCGGATGAAGTTGTTGCGACGTCGGCCATTAGCGATACCCCGTTACAGGATAGTCTTTACGCAATGGATGCCCCTCCCAATCGTCCGGCATCAGGATGCGGCGCAGGTCCGGATGACCTTTGAAATGGATTCCGAACAGATCAAAGGCTTCGCGCTCATACCAGTTGGCGGCGCGCCAGACGGAGGTGACCGATGCGATTTCGGGATTCTCTCCGCCGAGCTTCGCCTTCAGGCGCAGCCGCTGTTTGTGCTCGTGGGAGTAGAGGTGATAAACAACTTCGAAGCGCGGCTCGGCGGGATACCAGTCGACCGCCGTGACGTCGGAGAGATAGCGGTACTGCCGGGAAATCTTGAGGAATTCGCAGACCGGAACGATTCGGTTCGGGTCGATCAGCAGGGTCAGTTCTCCGCGATCGTACTTGCCCCCGACTATCGCCTCCGGGTCAAACTCGATCAACGCGGAGGTATCGGGCATCTGAGTGACTTCCGGCGCTAGCTCGGGCGGCATCATTCGGGTTCTCCCGAGCTGGAGGTGCTCCAATCCAAAACGCCTTTCTTCCACAGGTACGCAAATCCGGCCACGACGATCAACATGAAGAGCAGCATTTCTACGAACCCGAACATCTTCAGCTCCCGGAAAATCACCGCCCAGGGGTAGAGAAACACCACTTCGACGTCCAGCAGGATGAAGATCATCGCCACCAGATAGAATCGAACACTGAGGCGCTGGCGGGCATCTCCGGTCGGGGTCATGCCGCATTCGTAGGGCATCAGCTTTTCGCGGGTGCGCTTGTGCTGGCCAAGAAGGTAGGAAAGCACAAGCATTCCCCCGGCCACGCAGAGAACAATCGCGAGGTCGATGAGAACGGGTATATAGTTCTGAAAGTAACCGTTGGGCATGCTGTTAAGTTGCTATAATAGCCGGAACGCACGTATGTTTGAAGATAGGACCGGGCGCGTTTGATGTCAAGGGCCTTGGGGGAAGTTCCCCAGGCTTGGAGTTTGGAAGCTGCCCGGCTAAAAAGGATACCAAAGGATAACCATGATCTTCGGATTCAATACCGATGTTCGCGGCAGCGGAACCACCTACCATGTGCAGACCGAAGACCGCGGCGCCAAGAACCCCATTGTGGATTCCATTATCTATTTGGGCGGCAAGATCGTCGACCGGGTGCGCACGCATTACGATGCCGATTCGGCCACGCAGGAGGAAATCGAGGCGATGGTGCACAACCAGCACCGCGATCTGGTCGAGTCGATCCGCACCGGGAAGTTTCGTCCCACGTTTGCAACGACGCCGGTGGACCCTTTGGCTCCTTCCGGTTTTGGAATTCGCTTATTGAACGCCCAAAATCTCGCAAGAGACGGGCAATTGTGTTTCGAGTTCGCGGTCTGGAGCAGAACGGAATTGGGACCCGTTCATGACGCAACGTTAATTCTGAAATTTATGCCCGGCGGCGGCGAAGTCCAGGAAATGAGCCTCCAAACCGAAGAAGACGGCAGAGCACTGGCAACGTTTGAGATTCCCGAATCGGAGCGGGAAAGTCTGCTCGTGGTGTGCGTGAAAAGTCAGGAAGGACGCGACTTCGCCAAGTTCCGCGTGCAGCCAGGTCCGACCGCGGCGGCGATCTAAAAGACCCGAAGCGTCAGAGGCCCTTTTAACGCGGCGGATGGAAACGATGGAAATTGTCGTCAATGGAGAATCCCGCGAAGTGCCGCCGGCTATCAATCTGGCGGAATTGCTGCAGATCCTCGATCTCCCTTCGGACCGCGTGGCCGTGGAGCTAAACCGAGCGATCATCGGCCGGGACCGCTGGGCCGCAACCGCACTCCACAACCAGGATCGGTTGGAGATTGTCCATTTTGTCGGCGGGGGATAGAGGAACAGTCCCGAGTGAAGAGCAAGCAAAACAAGGCCACAACGCGGCGCCTTCGCTGGTCAATCGTCACTTGTCACTTCATTAATCACTGCTTTTAAGAGATGGCCAAGTTTTTCTTTCTTGGTCTTGAGGTAGCGGGCACGAGCCTCCTGGGGTTGCGCTTCGATGGGCACGCGTTCCTGTATCTTGATCCCGCTATTTTCCAGAGCGCGCAGCTTGTCCGGGTTGTTGGAAAGCAGACGGACGGCGCGGACTTTGTAGTATTGCAAAATGCCGGCGGGCAGCGCGTAGTCTCGCAGGTCGGCGTCGAAGCCGAGTTGCTCGTTCGCCTCCACGGTGTCGACGCCCTGATCTTGCAGTTCGTAGGCCTTCAGCTTGCTCATCAATCCGATTCCGCGTCCTTCTTTTTCCTCGTAAATGATGAAGCCATAGTCGGAAGCGCCCACTTGCGCCAGAGCCATCTCCAGTTGTTCGCGGCAGTCGCAGCGGAGCGAGGCGAAGACATCGCCCGTCATGCATTGGGAGTGAATGCGGACCAGGGGCACCTGATCCGGATGCGGCGTTCCCTTGACCAGCACCACGGCGGCCTCGGGAACCGGTCCATTCAACAACCGGAATCCGCAGATGCGGAAGTGCCCGTATCGGGAAGGGAAGTCGGCTTCGGCGACTTTTTCCACGGGAATGACGGTCGCCTGTATGTCGGTAATTGGTTTCACGGCTTTCATAGTCTAATTTTTTATTATAATGAACACGGAATGCGCGCACAAGGCAGGGGAAGGTGATAGGTGTGAGGTTTTAGGTGTTAGGTTCTTACCCTCGCACCTAACACCTATCACCTAACACCTCTCCCCCCGTGCTAGGAGCTTCGTTTGGACACCAATGCCAGAGAGCTGCTGCTGTTAGTCCTGCTGGTGAAGATTCTGGTGGCGGCTTCGATCGCCAGTGTCCTGGCGCGCTCCGCCTACTTCAAGCGGCTCCTGTTTCAGCCGGATAAAAATCTGCAGGACCAATTGAGTTTCGGTTTGTTTCTCGGGATTCCTCTTTTCATCGGCGCGACGTTGCGTGTCATATTGCAATACCAGGCGCCGGAGCTGAGTTTCGAAGGAGCGGCGCTGGCTGGCGTCCTGTGCGGGCCGGTCGCCGGAATGGTTGCGGGTGGAATGGGGTCGCTCCCGGCGATGCTCCACCACGAGATTCTCGCTATGCCGGCGATGGCCGCCGCCGGCGCGCTCGGCTCCTTTGCGCGATACCTGGCTCCCGACAAGGATTACATCTGGCATTTTTCGCCCTTCATCGACTTGAACCTCTACCGATGGTTCCGCAAGCGGTTCGGGTATCCGCGCGGCGACTGGCAGATGTTCTTCTTCGTTCTGCTGATAGCGATGGAAGCGGGCCGCATTCATCTGGGACGGGCGTTTCCGCGAAAGCTCTATTACCTGCACAGCGCCTTTCCTCCCATCGAGATTGCCATCTGCCTGTCTACCATCGCCTGCGTGGCCATTCCGATTACCATTTGGAAGAACGTCCGCAACGAACTGCTGATCGAAGAACAGCAGCGGTTGCTCATCGAAGCCCGCCTGAGCGCGCTGACGGCGCAGATCCACCCGCACTTCCTCTTCAACACCCTGAACTCGATCGTTTCGCTGGTCCGCTCCGACCCGGACACGGCGCGCATGGTCATCGTGAAGCTTTCGAACATTCTGCGGATGCTGCTCCGGAAGAACGAGACTTTTTCTCCGCTTCGCGAAGAGCTGGCTTTCATCGACGATTATCTGTCCATCGAGGTCGTCCGCTTTGGTAGTGAAAAGCTGAAGATCGTGAAGGAGATCGAAGACGATACGCTGCCGGTGATGGTTCCCAGCATGTTGCTGCAACCGATCATCGAAAATGCCATCCGGCACGGCTTGAGCCCGCAGATCGGAGGCGGCGTAATTCACATCCGCAGCGGGCGCCAAAACGGACGACTCTTGCTCGAAGTCCGCGACAATGGCGTGGGAATTCCGGCGAACCGCCTCAAGGACATCGATCGGCATGGAATCGGAATCAGCAACGTGCAGGAACGACTGCGGGTTCTCTACGGTTCCGAATTCACAATGCAGATCGAAAGTCCGCCGGAGGGTGGCACGACGATTCAGATCGGAATTCCGATGCTCCAGAGTTGAAGCTCGGTGTGTTGTGGAGGGAAGCGGCCGCAGTACGCGCGGCCGTCCGCGGAGGGCCACGGGAACCACCGGTTCAGATTCGTCCCTCTTCAATGAGGTCCTTCACCGTCAGTCCTTTTGGCAGTGGGTTCGTGCGTTTGCGGATCGCCTCGATGTTGTCGAAGATTTTTTTTAGGTTCACGTTTACCTTCGGCTGCGCCGGTCCGATCACGGCAACGAGCTTGCCGCGTCGCGTAATGCCGATCTTTTCGCCGTGCTCGGCCCGCTCCACGAGTTCCGACAGTCTGTTCCTGGTTTCAAACAATCCGACGTTTTGCATTGTGGCAGCACGCTCCCAGCTAGAATTGTAAGTGAGCTGAAAAGCCCGTTCAAGTAGTCCCAGGCTCAGGATGTTTTACGGCACCCGGTTCACTATTGCACACTTGACGCTGCAATGTTCGAGTCTGCGCAACACCAGAAGAGGTATATATTCAGATCACTATGGGTGACTCCTCCAGGCAGGTTGGCTCTGAAGCTCTTGCTCAGCGGTTTGAGCGCTTCGCCATTGAGGAATGCCGTGGGCGGTCACCTCTCTACGAGAGACTGTCGTTGGAGGTTTCTCGTGACCGTGAGTTGCTTACCCTGGCCGCGCATGCACCCGCCAGTCAGCCTCCGGCGAATCTGCTATTTGCCGCCGTGCAGTTTCTGCTTCTGAAAGAGGACGGCAATGAACTCGCAAAGTTCTACCCGAGCATGAGCCATTCATTGCCGCCGCCTTCCGCGGCATTTCCTGCTTTCCGTCAGTTTTGCCTTACCCACGCCGTCCAGATCCTGCAACTGCTGGTCAAGAGGCGTGTGCAGACAAATGAGGTCGCACGTTGTTCTTATTTGTTCCCGGCGTTCTCTCTCTCTGCCTCATTTGTGGAGCAGCGTCCCCTCGCACTGATTGAGATCGGCACGAGCGCGGGCCTTCTGCTGAACTGGGACCGCTATGCATACCGCTATGACGGAGGAGAAGTCCATGGCGATCCCAATTCACCCGTGCATATCCGATCGAGCCTGCGCGGAGACAAGCGCCCAACATTGCCAACGAAGATGCCCACGATAGGTTCTCGAGTGGGTGTAGACCTGCACGTAATCGATGTTTGGAACCAAGACGAGACGCTCTGGCTCCAGTCATTGATTTGGCCGGAACACACCGAGCGAATCGCCCTTCTTACCGCCGCATTAGAAGTGGCTAAAGCCCATCCGCCAAAGCTCGTCACTGGAGACGCGCTCGACTTGTTACCAACTCTCCTGGACCAAGTATGTTCCGACGCAGTCCCCTGCGTGTTCCACTGCTACACTCTGAACCAGTTTTCGAAAGAAGCGCGTCTCCGCTTGGCCGGAATGCTGGAGGAATACGGCAGGGACCGGACGCTATTCCGAATCGGTGCGGAGGGCAGAGTAAATGCCCAGCCGGAATTGCGGATGTATTTCTGGAAAAGTGGAGAGGCTCAACAAATGCTTCTCGCGCACTGTGATGGCCACGGACGCTGGATCGAATGGAATGTTTAGGCCGCCCGGAAGGAGCACCCCTCATGCCGCCGGGAACATGCGATGAATCAAATAGAACAGGAGTGCGGCAACGCCGCCCGAGATTGGAATCGTTAAGATCCAGGCCCACACGATCGTCCGCGCCACTCCCCAGCGGACTGCCGAGAAGCGCTGCACGCTCCCGACACCCATGATGCCTCCCGCGATGGTGTGAGTGGTGGAAACAGGAATGCCGGCCAGCGCCGTGCCCAGAATGCTTGCGGCGGCGGCGGTCTCGGCGCAAAAGCCGCCCACCGGCTTCAGCTTGGTGATTTTCATCCCCATCGTCTTGACGATTCGCCAGCCTCCCGCGAGCGTGCCCAAGCCTATCGCGGCATGAGCCATCAGGATCACCCAAAACGGAATATAAAAGTGGTCCAGAATTCCGGCCGTGAAGAGGACGCCGGAGATGATTCCCATGGTTTTTTGGGCGTCGTTGGTGCCATGTCCAAAGCTGTAAGCGGCGGCTGAGACAAGCTGGAGCTTTCGGAAATGCCGGTCGACTCGCTGCGGCGGCCACTTCACATAGAGCCGCGAGACAGTGATCATGAGCACCGCGCCGAGAAGCATTCCAATGGCCGGCGACAGAACGATGAAGATCATCGTAGGAGTCCACCCGCTCATAATGATCGAGCCCCATCCAGCCTTGGCGACGGCCGCGCCCGCGTAGCCTCCGATGAGCGCATGGGAGGAGCTAACGGGCAATCCATACCACCATGTGAAGAGGTTCCATGCGATCGCTCCCAGCAACCCCGCGAGGATTACATAGAGGTTGACGGCTTCGAGCCGGATCATCCCCTTGCCCATGGTCTTGGCAACGGCGGTGCCGAATCCGAAGGCAGCCACAAAATTAAAGAACGCAGCCCATATGACCGCGACGCGAGGCGAGAGCACACGGGTGGAGACGACGGTAGCGATGGAGTTGGCGGCGTCGTGGAAGCCGTTCAGAAAATCGAACGTCAGGGCCACAATGCAGATGCAGACGGCGAACCAGAGCATGTTCCTCGATGGGCAGGAGCCATTGGTCGCGGGTACTCCGCACGAAAGGCCGGATTGCGGAGTGGAGGCGGCGGGCTCCAAGGCGTGAGATTAGGCGGCTTTCAAAACCACGGATTCCAAAACGTTGGCGACGTCCTGCACTTTGTCCGTGGTCGATTCCAGCACTTCGTATATTTCCTTCCACTTGATGACTTCGATCGGATCGACGGCGTTTTCGAACAACCGCGCCACGCACTCACCCTTGATGCGATCCGCGTCTTCTTCCAACTGATTGATCTGCTGGCAATATTCCAGGATATTGGCTGGTTTGCTCAATTCGCACACGGCCCGCAACAGGATCGACGTGGAGTGCACGATTACCTTGCCGAGCTGGCGGGCGCCGGCGGTAACCGCCGTCACCTTGTATGTGATCAGGCGGCTCGCTACGGCATCGACCAGGTCCAATACGTCGTCAAGCGCGCAGCCCAGCGCATGAATGTCCTCGCGGTCAAAGGGGGTAATGAAGGTCTTATTCAGCCGCATGATCAGGTTATGCGTCAGCTCGTCGCCCTTGTGTTCCACGAATTTGATTTCCGTGACCCGTTTTTCCACGTCCACGAAATCATCGAGGAGAGAGGAAAGCTTCTGGGCGGCGTCGTGGATGTTTTCCGCCTGTTCGCGGAAGAGCTCGTAAAACTTCTGATCGCGCGGTATTAACTGCATCGGTTCAACTTCCCAACTCCCGGCTCGCCGCAAGGTTCGATTTTTACCCAGGTCACGATCATAAGCCAGTACTCGCCGCCTTTCAAGTTCCCGTACGGCCGTCGGTCGTTTCTCAGTTTCCGAGCCGTGGCCTTCGCTCAAACTGAGACACGACCCGCCCGTCCCTTGACTTCTCCCGCCGGGCCGATTTAATGTTGAATGTTCCGATATCGTACGGAAAGACAATCTAGCAAGCTGGAATTGCGTGGTGGGAGGAAATTGATTCTTCCTCGCACTAACATCATCAGGAAAATACCGAGGAGGAGTTTGAAATTATGGCCACTGCTAAAGTAGCAGCCCCCGCCAAGATAGACATCCGGAGCCTGCGCAGCACTCTGGAATCCCTGCGAGGGACCGACGATCTGCTGGTAACAAATAAGGAAGTGAATCCGGCGCTTGAATTGGCCGGCCTCGCGAAGCACTTCGACGGCGGATCGGCGATGCTGTTCGATAACGTGAAAGGCTACCCCAACGCCCGCCTGACGACCAATCTCTTCGCCACCGAGGAGCGCATTACGCGCCTGTTTGGCGTGGACGATCCCAAAAAATTCAAGTTCAAATGCGTGGATGCCATTCACACTCCCATCCCGCCCAAGGTCGTAAAGGACGCTCCGTGCCAGGAAGTCGTCATCGACAAGAACATCAACGTCTGGGACATCGTCCCCATGATCCAGCACACCGTGAAGGACCCTGGACGCACGCTCGGCGGCGGCAACACGCTGGTCACGGGAAAATATTTCTGGGGTGGCGATCATATCAGCTATAACCGCATGAATTTCCGCGGTCCCGATTTTTCAAGCTTCCAAATTTCTCCCGGCTCCCACACCGACATGATCGCGACCGAGTGGTACCGCAAAGGTCCCATTCCGATGACCATCAACATGGGCGTTCCGCCCGCGTGTACGCTGATGGCCGGCGGCGGCTTCATGTACATGATTCTGCCGAAGGGCTGCAGCGAGCTGGGCGTCGCCGGCGCGATTCAGGGATCTCCGATCGAATTCGTCAAGGCGCGCACGGTGGACGCGATGTCCATTGCCGAGGCTGAATTCGTCATCGAAGGCTACCTCGACACCACGCAGAAAGTCTGGGAGAGCGAGATCGCCGAGAAGGACCAGAAGCAGGGAGTATATCCCTTCCACCCCGAGTGGGCCGGCTACATGGGCAAAGCGTACCGCACCTATAAATTCCAGGTGACGGCCATCACGCATCGCAAAGACAAGCCCATCTACTATCCTTCCATCGTCCACAGCTACGACGACAAACACATCGACACGATGATGCGCGAAGCCATGTTCTACGAGTTGGCCGACCGCATCTGCCCCGGTCTTTGCATTGACACGCGCATTCCCATGCCGATGACCGATTGGGGCGGGGTAATCTTCCAGGTCCGCAAGCGCCGCGCGAGAGACGAAGGCTACCAGAAAAACATTCTGGCCGCCGCCGCTTCCTGCTCCATGGGACTGAAGCTGACGATCGCCGTTGACGAGGACATCAACATCTATTCGCTGGACGAAATCATGTGGGCGCTCACCACCCGCATCGATCCCCGAGCCGGTCTCCAGATCGTCGCGCAAAACGGCGCGGGACAAACCTTCCAGCCGGCGGACCGCAGCTCGGCCGGTGGAAAGGATTGGACCCAAGCGAACATCCGCTTCGGTGGCTGCATCGCTATCGACGCCACGATGCCGTTCCAGTACAAGGACGCCTTCGAACGCCCGCCCTACCCGGTGAACCTGGTCGATCCCACCAAGTTTTTCTCCGCCGCGGAGATCGCCGGGTCCAAAGCCAAGATGACCGAGTGGGGACACTACATGGCCAAAACCGGCTACTAAATAACCGTTCGCTTTTCGGCCGGCTTTTGGTAGCCGGTCGGAGGCCGGGGTCACAAAGAAGCCAAGGTCCGTTCTCCCGCAAGGAATTCGGACCTTGGCTTTTCCTTTTACGGCAGTGGTCGACACGGGCTCGCCCGGCGAGACCGTGGGAACGTTCGAATCGCCGCGAAAGGAGCCGGCGCATGATTCGGAGCCGATTTTCTCCCGTTCGGATCAATGCGCTGGTAACATTCGGCCTTACAAGTCCACGCCGAGAAAAATCGCTCGGCGTGATTTCCGGCTTTCGAGAGAGATTATTATTATGATGAAAAAGAGTAGTTCCCAGAGAGTCGAATCTGCATCTCGACTGATAGACGCGAGAATCCAGGAGCTAGGCGACTGGCGCGGAGAGATGCTTTCCCGCCTCCGCGCTTTGATCCAGCAAGCCGACCCTGAAGTCGTCGAGGAGTGGAAGTGGGAGACACCTGTGTGGTCCCACGACGGGTTGATCTGCACCGGCGAAACCTACAAAAATGTCGTAAAGATGACATTCGCCAAGGGCGCCTCGGTGGATGACCCCTCCGGTCTTTTCAATTCCAGTCTCGAGGGTAGAGTGAGGCGCGCCATCGACTTCCGCGAAGGCGGCAAGGTTAACGAAAAGGCTCTGAAAACTCTGATTCGCGCCGCCGTGGCCCTGAACACGTCCTCGGGGAGAAAGAAGGCATCGAAAGCGCGTTCCGAATAGCCGCAGGGGCACCGGCGCATGATCCTGGAACGACCGAAGAAACCATGACCAACGAAAAATATCCTCGAGGATGGAATGAAGATCGTGTTCGCCGAGTTCTCGAATACTACGATTCTCAAGGCGATGAAGAAGCTGCTGCGGAAATTGAAGCCAGCCTCAAGAGCACTACGATGGAAGTACCCGTTGGTCTCGTTCCCGTGGTGCGACAATTAATCGCAAAGCGGAAATCCGCGCGCCTCCAACGGTCCCGTGCCCGCCGCTCCGCCTAATGCTGGAAGAACAAACCCACGGCACAGAAAACTTGCCGTGGCTACCGGCTGCGCCCATTGCCCCAATGCACTTGCGGTTTGTGCACCAATCATGGTATTCACATTCAATGCCACTTAGTCTAAGCAGACTCTCCACAGAAACGCCGACATTTTCGGACTTGATTTCTGAAATCAAGAAGGGCGCCATCAAGATTCCCCAGTTTCAGCGAAAGTTTGTCTGGAAGGAACCGCAAGCATTCAAGCTGCTAGACAGCATCGCCAATAATTATCCAATTGGAAGCCTCTTGATGTGGAAGACGGTGGTTAAGCTCTCAGCCGAGCGGAACATCGGTAACTTCAAGCTGCCCCAGACGGATGATATGACCCCGACCGACTACGTTCTGGATGGTCAACAGCGCATCACGGTCATCTATTCAAGCCTCGGAGCCCCTGAGAACGACGAAGGCTTCGCGCCGGGATTTGACTTAGAAAAAAGAGCATTCCTCTCGTTAGACGAAGCTGATTCAATGTTTGTCTTCCCTCTTCGGTGGCTGTACAACACAACGAAAGTACTGAATTTCCGAACGGGATTGCAGACGCAGAAGACCTCAGACCTCCTTCAAACGCGACTGGATGAATTGATAGATGCATTCACGAAGTACAAGCTTCCTGTGGTCACGCTGAAGGACCTGACGGTCGAGGAAGTGTGTCCGATTTTCGAGCGAATCAACAGTTCGGGTACGAAACTTTCGACCTATGACCTAATGGTCGCAGCAACATGGTCACAAGAGTTCGACCTAAATGGACAAGTTGAGCAAATTGCGCAGACCTTGAAGCACAAGAACTTCGGCAAGATCGACCCAGACACAATTTTGAAGTGTCTTGCCGCAGTCAAGTTTTCGAGCATACGCCAGGATCAGATCATCAATTTGCGGCAGTTGAGCAAGAACGACATGAACGCTCTCGTCGAAAAGACGAAGGTAGCCTTGCTTCAAGCTGTGGACTCGTTGGTTACAGAATTCGGCATTTATAGTTGGGACTTTCTGCCGTATGAAGCGCTGCTGATAATCCTGTGTTTCACTTTCAGTCGTGCACCCAATCCATCAGCCATCAACATAATGAGGCTTCGTCAGTGGTTCTGGCGTTCCGCATTCAGCCAGCGATATCGTGTTGGTGGAGAAAACTTTGTTTCGAAAGATCTCAGCGACGTATCTTCATTCATTCTTGGAGGGGCAGGCAAGGAGACTGACTTTGGCGGTGCGCCACACGGAGATATTTGGGGAAAGGTACCCTTCAGGGCTGCCAATTCAGTCTCAGTAGCCTTCGTTTTGGCACTCGCGTCGCTCGCTCCACGGAATCTTACGAACGGCGCGCTGATTGATGTACAGGTTGCTTTGTCGCACTACAATAAGAAGGAATTTCACCACGTGTTCCCAAAAGCTTTTCTCAAGAAGGCTAAAACTGCAGGGGAACATAACGCCATCGCTAATATCTGTATGCTGGCAGCATCAGAGAATAAAAAGATCAACGACAACGACCCCGGAACGTATATACCTGAATGCATTGCTGGACTTGGAGACGACGCTGACGCTGTCCTACGCAGCAACTTGCTCCCGACAGGTGCGGAGATTGACTATACAAAGGCAAGTTTTCCCGATTTTGTTTCTAAACGATGCGATTTGATCAAAGGAGCAATCGAACGTCTCTGTGACGGCTACCACATCGGCTAATGCCCCCCTCCCCTTTACTCATTTCACCCGATCAAAGTAAACTAAATATTTGTACTAGCTCTATTGGCCCGTTAAGGAAGACTTCCGTTCATTCTATGCCCAGCACTCCTCAGCCAAATTCCAACTACGCTCTCTCCGGCTGCCGCGTCCTCGATCTCACCACGCCGCTCGGAAATCTCTGCGGCAAGATCCTAGCTGATCTCGGCGCCGACGTGATAAAGATCGAGCCGCCCTCAGGCGACGCTGGCCGATTGCGCTCGCCGTTTTACCCCGACACTTCCGGCGCGCCGCAGAGCCTCTGGTGGCTCGCCTACAACAACAACAAGCGCGGCATCACACTGAACCTGGAATCAAGCGACGGAAAGGCCATTCTGACGAAGCTCGCGAAGAGCGCCGATATCCTGATCGAGTCCGCGCCGCCGGGATATATGGACTCTCTCGGCGTCGGGTTCGAACGGCTCTCCGCCGAGAATCCGAAGCTGGTCTACACGGCCATCACGCCATTCGGACAGAACGGACCCTACCGGGACTTCCTGGCAGACGATCTAGAAATCATGGCTCTTTCCGGAGTGATGTCGCTGACAGGTGACCCTGGCCGGACTCCGCTGCGAATATCGCTGTCGCAGTCGGAGGCGTGGGCTTCGCTTTACGGCGCGATGGGAACGCTGACGGCCTATCACCACCGGCAGGCCCTCCTGAGCCAAGGCGTCGGAGGGCAGGCGGGCGGCGAAGGCCAGTTCGTGGATGTTTCGGCGCAGGCTGCGTGCGTGATCCTGTGTGCTCACGCTCCGTGGTTCTGGGACTACAACCGCGACATCGCGAACCGGGAAGGGAAGTACATGACCGGCCGCACGATCACGGGAGCGAAGTTCCGCACCGTGTGGCCCTGCCGCGACGGCTTTCTGACGTTCATCATCTACGGAGGTCCCGCCGGCCAAAAGACCAACCGCGCGCTGACCGAATGGATGGATTCGCAGAGTTGCGCTCCTCCGATCATGAAGCAGAAGAACTGGGACAAATTCGACGTTGCGACCATCACCCAGCCCGAGGTGGACGAAATGGAAACGGCCATCGGAAAGTTCTTCCTCAATCTGACCAAGCAGGAGTTTCTGAAGGGCGGCGTGCAGCGCGGCATGCTCGGCTATCCCATCTCCTCCGCCGGCGACATCCTGGCAGACGACCAGCTTGTGTCGCGCGATTTTTGGCAGACGTTGCAACAGCCGGGGATGGATCGGCCGCTCCGTTTTCCTGGAGGCTTCGCAAAATTCTCGGAGATGGAGTGCGGCGTCCGTCGCCCCGCGCCAAGCTTAGGAGAGCACAACAGTGAGATCTTGGTAAGTGAGTTGGGATTCTCTCCCGAACAACTCAATCTCATGCGCGAAGCCAGAATAATTTAAGAGAATGAAACCGAGCCGCGACCGAGAGGGAGCGGTGCAGTTTGCTCGTCACTTTGTCAATCGTCACTGAGGAACTATGAGCCAGCCGGCGTTAGATGGAGTTGTGGTAGTTCAATTCGCCGCCTTTGCGGCAGGGCCATGCATTGGCAAGTACATGGCCAACCACGGGGCGTATGTTGTCCGTGTCGAATCGGCCAGCCGCCCGGATGGCTTCCGCGCTCACTATCCACCTTTTAAGGACAACGTCAAAGGACTAAACCGCTCCGGCGTTTTCGCCTTCAACAACGACACCACCTACAGTATTGGCGTGAATCTAAAAGCGCCCGGCGGCATTGAGATCGCCAAGAAGCTCGCGGCCAAGGCCGACGTCATCATTGAAAATTTCACGCCGGGAACCATGCGCAAGCTGGGGCTGGGCTATGATGCGCTCGCCGCGCTGAATCCACGCCTCGTGATGCTCTCCACTTGCAACATGGGACAGACCGGACCGCGCGCGCAGCATCCCGGCTTCGGGTCGCAGTTGACCTCGCTCAGCGGCTTCACCAATCTCGCCGGCGAGCCGGGCGGTGAGCCTGTCATCGTCTACGGCCCTTATATTGATTACGTCGCGGTAGGGTTCGGCTACGTCGCGATCCTGGCTGCGCTGGAGTACCGCCGCCAGTCGGGTCGCGGCCAGTATATTGATCTCGCGCAGTACGAGAACGGCGTCCACTTCCTGGCCCCCGCCATATTGCAGCACCAACTGCTGGGAACATCTCCCGAGCGCCAGGGAAACCGCCATGATTATGCCGCGCCGCACAACGCCTATCCTTGCGCTGAACCAGACACGTGGTGCGCCATCAGCGTATTCGACGACGACGAATGGCAGCGTCTCGTCGGTGTCATGGGCAAGCCGGAATGGGCTGCGAGCCTCCGCTTCGCGACCCAGCTCGCGCGGAAGCAGAACGAGGCGGAACTCGACGCGCTGGTCGCGGAGTGGACCCGCGCTTTCCCGGCAAACGAATTGATGATGCTGCTCCAGAAGGCCGGCGTGCATGCGGCCAAGGTCAACAACATGCCGGACCTCTTCGCCGACCCGCAACTCGTTCACCGGCGCTTCTGGCGGCCGGTTCATCACAAGGAAGTCGGCGTCCATCACGCCGAGATGCCAGCCTACGACCTGAGCCTCACGCCGGCTGTCGAACCCTTTCCTGACCCGTGCATCTGCGAGCACACCGAGGCTATCTTACAAAAGCTCCTGGGACTTTCCGCCGCCGAGATCGAGGCGCTCGCCGCACAGGGAGCGGTGGAACTCGAATCGTCGGTCGCCGCCCATTAGGCAGACACCATGCAACGCTGCGCCTGGGCCCGAACCGAACCTTCCATTTCCTACCATGACAACGAATGGGGCGTCCCGGTCCACGACGACCGCACTCTCTTCGAATTCCTGATCCTGGAAGGCGCCCAAGCCGGACTAAGTTGGGAGACCATCCTAAAGAAGAGGGCGGGCTACCGCGCCGCTTTTGACCAATTCGACCCTCGCCGCGTCGCCCGGTACAGCGATGCGAAGATCGCCAAAATCCTCGACAATCCGCAAGTCGTCCGCAACCGGCTGAAAGTTACGGCCGCCGTCCAAAACGCCAAATCCTTTTTGGCTCTCCAGCGGGAGTTCGGAAGCTTTGACGCATACGCCTGGAACTTTGTCGGCGGCCGGCCCATCCAGCATCGCCTCCGCGGTTGTAGCGAGGTCCCGTGCGTTTCGACTGAGTCCGACGCGTTCAGCAAAGACCTCTCGCGCCGAGGCTTCAAATTCGTCGGCTCCAAGATTTGCTATTCCTTCATGCAGGCGGTAGGGATGTTCAACGACCACACCGTGGGATGTTTCCGGTATTCCGAAATCAGGGAATTGGGGCACCGATAACCCCTTTAAGCCAAGGGGATTCCAAGGAACAGTTCGCAGCTTACTTTCTACTTTACATAATATATATTATCGGACGTAATTAATAACGCCAAGTCTCCGCCAATCAATCCGGGGCTCCGGTACCAATCTCCACGTCTGTCAGGAAATCATAATTCCCCGTCGCCGAGAGCCGCAGGTTCCGCAGCCGGCGGTTGTAGACCGCCACATCGTCCAGGTACCAAAGGCTGATGTACGGCAGATCGTGCACCAGGATATTCTGAACTTCGACGTAGTTCTTCCGCCGCTGGGAGGCATCGGCACTGACGCGCGCCTCGGAGAGCAGCCGGTCCACCTCCGGATTCGAATAATGTCCGCGGTTGGCCCCGGACGGCGGAATTCGCCGCGAGTCGAAACAATAGCTCAGGATGTCGGGATCGTCGTTGCCGCTGATCCATCGCAACGAAAACAGATTGAAGTTGCCGCGCGTAATGTCCCCGTAAAACGTTCCGAACTCGTAGGAGCGGATGTCGAGCGCGATACCGATATTGCGAAGCTGGGCCTGAAGGACGGCTGAAAGCTCCCGAGCCGTCTGGTCGGTCGAAGTCTTCATCACCAGCCGCAGCCGGACGCCGTCCGGGCCGGGCCGCACTCCGGCCTCATCGAGCAATTGCTTCGCCTTGGCTGGGTCGAACTCATAGGACGGAAGCTCCGGAGCATGAGCCCAGTTTTCTGGCGGCAGGACGCTATCGGCTGGCCGCGCCAAGCCTCGCCAGAGATATCCAATCATGGTTTTCCGGTCAATGGCATAGGCCATGGCCTGCCGGACCGCCGTGGTTAGCCTCTTATCTTCCAGATTCAACGCCAGATACTGGTAGCTAGACCCCGGTGCGCGCTCGACCCCAAGGCTTTTCTCCCGCCGCAAAGATTCAACCATATCCGCCGTCAGAGCATTCAGCTCGATGTCGGCGCTCCCCTTGCGCAGTTCCAATGCGCGTGTGACGGCATCCGGCACGATCTTGAACTCGGCCCGAGCAATGTTCGGCGAACGGCCCCAGTAATCCGGATTCCGTTCAAGCCAGACGCCTTCGTCCTGCTTCGCCTCCACAAATCGAAACGGTCCACTGCCGACGGGAGCGTGCGTCAATCCGCGGCCCGACCCCTCTGGAACGATCCCGATGCCCCCCTGTGTCAGGTTCCACAGAAAGGAGGCAAACGGCTCCTTGAGGTGAAATATGACCGTCGAGTCGTCCGGCGCGTCGATTCCATTTATTAAACTAAAAGTTGAAGATTTAAGGCTCCGAATCTCGCCCGAGAGCAGGCTCGTAAACGTGTACCGCACGTCACGCGACGTGAGCGCCTTGCCATTGTGGAAGCGAACATTCGGACGCAAGTGAAAAACATAGGTCAGCGGGTCGCGCATCTCCCACCGCTCCGCCAGCCCCGGTAGGATATTGGCCTGGCGGTCCCGTCGCACCATACTATCGAAGAGCAGTGACCCGATCCGTTCCGACTCCGCATCGGTCCCAATGCGAGGGTCCAGATTCAGCGGCCCGGATTCCGCCACTACAACCACGGTCCGCGGATCATGCTTCGGCGAACAAGCAACTCCTCCCAGCGAAATCACGCCCGCAATCAAAACAATTATTCGGAGATCGCGCAGGGTAAATAACAATCGGTGAAATCTGCGCAATCTGCGGATTTGTGTCGGTACTCCGCCCCCGCTGTTACCCCTTCCCATAAGCGACCTTTCCCAGGATCGCCGCGTGCCGAGCCCCCGTGGCGGACGGCAGGTTCGAAGGCGAGCGGTGGATGGTATGGTAAGCCAGCACAGCGAAGGCAATGGCCTCCTTAGCGTATGATGGAACACCGTTCTCATCGGAAGAGAAAATCTTTATCTCGCGCCGGGAGCCTCGCGCTTCTCCTTTTTTTGAAATTGATTTCCTCTGTGCCTCTGTGCCTCTGTGGTTATTTTTCCTCTGTCGCAACCGGCGCCCCAGCTCTTCCATGAGAAATAGATTCTGGACGCCGCCCCCGGAGACCAGGCACTCGGTAACGGGAAACTTTGTCGAAACAAAATCGGCGATGCCCCTGGCAATCGACTCCGCCGTAAATGCTGTGGCCGTTGCCAGCGCGTCCCGATATGCTTTCGGCTTGTTGCGGGCGTTAGCGATTCCCTTTAGAAAATACCGTTGCAAAAATTCCCTGCCGAACTGTTCGCGCCCGGTCGTCTTGGGCGGCGGCTGATGAAAATATGGCAGCCGCAACAGGCGTTCGAGCAGCGCCTCGGAGGTGGCGCCTGACGCCGCAAACTTACCGTCCTCGTCGTAACAAGACTTGCCGCCGGTCGCAAGCGATGCCAGCGCATCGAGCAGCATATTACCCGGCCCGGTGTCGAATGCAATCACATCTTCTGGCACGCCGCCTGCCGGAATGGCCGTGATATTGGCGATACCTCCGATGTTCAGCACCACCCTGCCGCGCCGGGGATGGCGGTACAGCAGGTAATCGAAGAACGGAACCAGCGGCGCGCCCTGTCCTCCCGCAGCAACATCGGCGGGCCGGAAATCACCAACGGTGGTGACTCCGGTTCTCTCGGCAATGACGGATGGCTCCCCAATCTGATAAGTCGATCGAACCGCCTTTCCGCAGAAAAAGCTTTCGCGACCCTGGTGATAAATCGTTTGGCCGTGCGATCCGATCAGCGAGAGTCGCTTCATGGGAACCCGCGCGCGGCGGCAAGCCGACTGGCAGGCATGCGCAAACAATTCTCCCAGCAGAAAGTTTAGTTGTGAAATTTCTGAGGCCGGAACCCGCTCGCCGCCCGCAATTTCCAGAACCCGTCGCCGAACCGCGGGAGGATAGGGCTCAGCGGCGAAGGCCAGCAAGCGAAACCGCGTCTTCCATCCCATCCCGGTGATCTCGACCACGGCTGCATCAATACCATCCGCCGAGGTCCCACTCATGAGTCCCGCTACCAGCATCACCGCGCTTGCGCCTCCAGCCGCTTGCGGACTTCGGCGCTGAATTGCTGGATCTCTTGCCGCAGGGATTCGAAATCCGGCAATGCTGGAGTAGCTCCTGGTTGAGTAACCGCTCCCTTGCGGTTGCGGCTCTGATCGGAATTGAAACTTCGCGCCACGATTCCGAGTTTTTCTTTGGCGTCGAGCACCTTTTGCGCAGCTTGCTCCACGAGACCCTGCAGAGCCGAATCGGATTCCACTTCGCTAAGTACAGCATCAACGACGATCTGCGTATTGCTCTCCGCGCCGCAAAGCAAAAGCATATCGCAGCCGGCCTTCAGCGCCATGACGGCAGCCTGCGCCATCGTTCGCCCTTGGAGCACTCCGCGCATTTCCAAGTCATCGCAGACGACCAGCCCCTTGTAACCGATACGCTCCTTCAGCAGCCTTGTCACAATTCCCCGCGACAACGTCGATGGAAGTTGTTCGCCAGCCTGGCCGACCGATCCCATTGATCTTTCGAGCAAGGGACAAAACACGTGCGCGGCCATAATCATCGGCAGTTCGGATGCGAGCTCGCGAAATGGTTTCAGGTCCTCCTCCCACATCCGCGCCTCGTCCTTCTCGACGACCGGCAGTTCCTTGTGAGAATCCTCCGTGCCGCCGCCTAAACCGGGAAAGTGCTTGCCGCAGCCGAGGATTCCGGACTCAGTCAGGCCCGTGAGAAAGTTCCGTGCAAAGCCCACCACTTCGTCGGGCGACTCGCCTGCGGTGCGGCTCCCCATCACTTGGCGCGACGAAGCGCTCGTGAGGTCCAGAACGGGTGCAAAGTCCACATTGAGCGAAAATGCCGCCAATTCCCTGCCCGCGATCCTTCCCAGCATTTCGCCCATCCCGGTTTGAGCGACATCCCGCACCGCCGGCAACGGCGCCAGCACATCGCGCAGACGGTCGACCGATCCGCCTTCCAAATCGAGCGCCAAAAACGGCGGCGTCTCGCAACACGCCCGCACCTGCTCCACGAGCCTCCGGAATTTCGGCGCCGTTTTAATATTGCGCTGAAAAAAGATGATCCCGCCGGGACGAACCCGTCCCACGAATTGTTCCGACTCCGCGCCCAGCCGATCCTCGTCCAATCCGACGATCGTGAGCTGTCCCAATTGTTCCACTAGCGTCCGCATGATCGGTTTCGATTATAGCCGACCCGAGCGGCTCCGGCTTGGTCTCGTCCCTTTTCTCTGGACTTCCCGCCCTCTACGTTCCTATCAAACTCCCCAATCCTCTATAATGCAATGGAGTGCTCTTGGCGTTTGCCCGCAGGCGTTCACGGGGTCCCGACTATGAGGAATCCGCTCAAACATCTTCAGCCGCTGTTCCCCTATCTTCGACCTTATCGCTCGAAATATTTTCTCGGCTTTCTGGCATTGCTCGGCGAAGTGATCTTCTGGATCGCCGTTCCGCAGATTATTAAAGTCGCCATTGACGCTCTTCACAGCGGGTTCGAAACTCGCACGCTGTTCTTCTACGCCGGTCTTTTGTTGGGTGCCGCCCTGTGTAAAGCATTCTTTCTTTTCTGGTCGCGAATGATCCTCATCGGCATCTCGCGCGACGCCGAGTACGACCTGCGCAACGCGCTTTACCGTCATCTCAGCAAACTGGAACTCGGCTACTTCCAGCGAATTCGCACTGGCGACCTGATGTCGCGCGCCACAAACGACTTGAACGCCGTCCGGATGATGCTCGGTCCCGGCATCATGTATTCGATGCGGACCCTGGTGATTCTTTCGGGCGCCACGGGAATCATGTTCCGCATCAGCCCCAAGCTGACGGGATATTTCTATATGCTGGTTCCGGTGATTATAGTGGTGGTTTCATTCTTTGGCAGCCGTATCCACAAGAGCTTCGAAACCATCCAGGAGATGCTCTCCAACTTGAGCGCAAAAGTGCAGGAGAGCCTGGCGGGCATCCGCGTCCTGCGAGCCTACGCTCAAGAGGAAGCCGACCTGGCGCAATTCCGCGCATTGAACGAAGAGTTTGTGGAGCGCAATAAATCGCTGATCTGGGTCTGGAGTCTGTTTTATCCCTCGCTCGACGTGCTGCTCGGCCTCACTTATTCCGTGGTGTTGTGGCTGGGCGGGCGCGAGGTCGTCTCCGGCAATATCACCATCGGCTCCTTTGTCGCCTTCAACGTTTATATGGCGCAACTGACCTGGCCCTTGATTGCGCTCGGCTGGGTGGTGAACCTCTATCAGCGCGGCACGGCATCGCTCGGCCGTCTTAATGAGATTTTCACCACCGAGCCGAAAATTGCCGACCGGCCGCAGATCGAACCCCGCAGTTCGATCTCGCCAGCAGCGCCGGAGCTTGCCTCCCAGGTCGCTGCCGGCCGCGACGGAGACGGGGCGAGGAGCCGCCAGGAGCAGCACGCCGGAAACGGCTCACGACATGGCGTCGAGATCGAATTCCGCAATCTCTCTTTTTCCTACGGCGAGCGCCCTGTCCTGCATAATATCAACCTGACCGTTCCGGCCGGGAGCACCTTAGCGATTGTGGGACCGACCGGCAGCGGAAAATCCACGTTGGCGAATTTGATCCCGCGCCTTTTTGATGCGCCCCCAGGCACACTTTACCTCGACGGTACCGACATACGCGACTATCGCCTCCACGATTTGCGCAAGATGATCGGCTTTGTCCCGCAGGAAACCTTTCTGTTCAGCGAAAGCGTCCGCGAAAATATCGCTTTTGGCGTCGGTCAATCCTCGGACGAAGAGGTCCGCAACGCCGCGTCCATCGCCGGGCTTCAAACCGATATTGAGGGATTCCCCATGCAGTTCGATACCCTGGTAGGCGAGCGCGGCATCACGCTTTCCGGCGGCCAGAAGCAGCGCGCCGCCATCGCCCGGGCCGTCATTCGCAATCCCCGTATCCTGGTGCTCGACGACGCCCTCTCGAGCGTCGATACCAACACGGAAGAGATTATCCTCAACCGTCTCAAGGAAGTCATGCGCGGCCGGACCACTATCATGATCTCCCACCGCGTTTCGACAATTCGCGCCGCGGACCAGATCGTGGTCATCGAAAACGGGAGCATTGTCGAGCGCGGAACTCACGACGAATTGATCGAACGCGGCGTGTACTACCCGGAGCTTTACCGGAAGCAGTTGCTGGAGGAAGAACTCGAGCGGGCGTAAGCCACAATCCGAGCCGCGACCGAGAGGGAGCGGTCTTTTTGTGTGAATTGGAACACTGCGCTGGAACCACCGCTTGCTTGCGCACGCGGCTCTGATAAGGAACACCGACTTGACCGAAACCACCCATCACGAAGAAGAGGTCCTAGGCAAAGCCTATGACAGCCGCCTGATGCGGCGCCTCCTCGGCTATCTCATTCCCTACCGCGTGACGGTGTGTCTGGCGGCGCTCGCGCTGATTCTCTATTCCATGCTCCAGGTGGTGGGACCGTTCCTGACCAAGATCGCCGTGGACCGATATATGATCCGCACGGCCGGCGCGCCCACTTTCCTCGATCCATTCTTATCGAGCGACCGCACCGTCGGACTCGCTCAAATTGCGGCGCTCTACCTGATATCGCTCGTCGTCCTGTTTGCGCTCGATTGCGCCCAGACCTACACCATGCAGATGGTCGGGCAGCGCGCCATGTTCGACCTGCGCATGCAGATGTTCCAGCACTTGCACCGCCTTCAGATTCAGTTCTTCGATCGTAACCCGGTGGGCCGTCTCGTCACGCGCGTCACCAGTGACGTGGACGTCCTGAACGAGATGTTCACCTCCGGCGTCGTTGCCATCTTTGGCGACTTCTTTTCGCTTCTCTTCATTCTCGCCGTGATGCTGAATATGAACGCACGCCTCGCGCTGGTGGCGTTTTCCGTCCTGCCGCTGATCTTCATCGCCACCGAGCTTTTCCGTTCCCGCGTCCGCGAGTATTACCGCCGCATTCGCGTCGCGATTGCCAGGATCAACGCGCATCTCCAGGAACACCTCACAGGGATGAGCGTCGTGCAACTCTTCAATCGCGAGGAAAAAAGTTTCGCCGAGTTCGAATCGATCAACCGCGCGCACCAGGAAGCCTTCCTCGATTCCGTCCGCGCCCACTCCTTTTATTATCCGACCATCGAGGTGCTCAGTTCCGCCGCTATAGCACTCATCATCTGGTACGGAGGCCGCCGCGTCCTCGGCGGCAGCCTGACGCTCGGCGTTGTCGCCGCATTCATTCAATACGCCCAGCGATTTTTCCGCCCTATCCAGGATTTGAGCGACAAATACAATATTCTCCAGGGCGCCATGGCTAGTTCCGAGCGCATCTTCAAGTTGCTCGACACCCCGGTCGAAATCGCTTCGCCGCCGCAGCCCGTCGCGCCTCGCCGCTCGCCCTCAGGCGGTCGCATCGAGTTCCGCGACGTCTGGTTCGCCTACCAGAACGATGATTGGGTCTTGCAGGATATTCAATTGTCGATCGAGCCCGGCGAAACCATTGCGCTGGTCGGCCACACCGGCGCCGGAAAAACCACGCTCGCCGGCTTGCTGCTGCGTTTTTACGACGTGCAGCGGGGACAAGTCCTGGTCGACGGCGTGGATGTCCGCCAGCAGAAACTCGCCGATCTGCGCCGCCGTTTCGGTATCGTTCTCCAGGACCCCTTTATTTTTTCGGGCACCATCGAAAGCAACATCCGCCTCGGCGCCGGCACGGTCACGCAGGAAGAGATGGAGCACGCTATCGAGGAGGTGAACCTCGGGGACTTCATCCGCTCCCTGCCGCGGAGTTATCGCCAGGAACTGCTGGAACGCGGCACTTCGCTTTCGGTGGGGCAAAAGCAGTTGATCAATTTCGCCCGCGCCCTGGCTCACAACCCCGCCATTCTCATTCTCGACGAAGCGACTTCGAGCGTCGACACCGAAACGGAATTCCGTGTCCGCGACGCGTTAAGCCGAATGGTCGGCGGCCGCACCTCGATCATCATCGCCCACCGCCTCTCCACCATTCAGCGCGCCGACCGCATCGTCGTGATGCACAAAGGCAGAATCCGCGAGATCGGCCCGCACCAGGAACTGCTCGCGCAGCGCGGCATTTATTGGAAGCTCTACCAATTACAGTTCAAAGACCAGGAAATCCCGGTGGCCGGTAAGATCGCGGGAGAGAATTAAAGCTTCTGGCAAATAATTTTGCATTTGTCATTCTGATGCCCGACGCCTTATGTCGGACTGAAAGCCTGTCCTGATCCCGCTCTGCGGGACGAAGGAAACCTGCTTTCAATACCGAGATAGCAATAAAAGTTTTCTCCTTTCGCCCAAAATCCAAACGATAGTGTCGTTGGTGGTAAACTCTTAAAGTTATAGTTGGAAAAGATACCCGAAGTGACAGAGCAGGACGGCAGTACTATTGACCTCCCGAGCTTAGCGCAGTAGCTTCTGCATGTGTACGATTGAAATCGTGGGGAATGTAATCATGGCAACTCAGACGTCTACAGCCGTTTATAATGAAAAGCGAACGGAGCAGCGGTTATTGCTATCCGTTCCAATTCTGCTCAAATTCAATAATGAATCCGGAAAGCCTCTCATCGAAAAGACCCATACCGTAGTGATCAACCGGGCAGGTGCCAAAGTGCTGACTGGGCAGCCTGTCACTTTGGGCATGCGCCTGGAGGTTGCTATCCCGCACATGAAACGTGGATCTTGGGCGACCGTTGTATGGTTGGGAGATCAGATTGAAGGCAAGCAGGAAGTGGGAATTGCTCTCGATCAAACCGGTGATCTTTGGGGAGTGCAATTCCCGGATGAGATTCAACAATTGACTACCAGCGATCTGGACCCTTCACCAGAACTCGCCGAAATCGGTATTCCCGAACTGGCGGCGTTGCCGGCATCCGGCTCCCAAACGCCGCAGCCCGCTTTGGAAACAGACCTCAGTTCCGCCGACATGCTTTCCGGAATATTGCGGGATCTGGCAAGAAAAGCGATCGAGGAGTGCCTTGGCAACGCTCTTCAAGAGATGAAGCAGCATTCCGACATCATGCGACAAACTCAGGAAGACATCGCAACTCAGGCGGAGGAGCGTCTTCGCCGCGCCGTCGAATCTGCCGTGGAGCAGTTGGAAACGCGATCTGTCGAGCTGACGGAGCGCCATCGGCAGGCATGCGAACAAAGCCTCCGCGCCATTGAAGCGGCAGCCGAGGAGCATCTGAAGGCGCAGGCCACAGAGTACGATGCCCGTTTGGCAACCAGCGCAAAAAAGACCCGTAACGAGCTGGCTCGCGCGTTAGCCGATATTGGCGACGGCCTTGGCAGGGATTGATCCCGATTCAACCGACTGTTAAGCGGGACGAAAATCATTCGGTGGGTCGGTGTGGCCTAGCGGACCGGCAGGCCCCTTCGGAATAATGATCCATCCGACGATATAAGTAATCACCAACGGTACAATCCCCGTTGCAAAGCCCAGGAAGACCATAATCAGCCGCAACAGGCTGGGATCGATATTATACATCTCCGCAATAGCTCCGAAGATGCCGGCGACCTTTTTATCCGTTTGTGAGCGGTAAAGTCTTTTCATAAAATGCCCAGGTAGCCACGGCGAACGCTTATTTCACCGTAGGCGGTCACGTCCATCCGCGGTACAAACTCATTATACAGATATGAATGGGTAAACCGCTTATGTATTGGAAGGACCAAAGCACCGCTTTGTTGAAACTGGAAAGCTGCTCGGCTTCGCGGGGAAGGAGAGCAAGTGGTTGGCCCCGCACAAAAAGAACTCTGAATTACTTAAGGTGAAATATTCTTTGAGCAAAGGAGAGCTTAGCTTAAAAGTTTCTGAAGCATTGCCTTTCCCTTTTCTTCGTTCAACACGCCCTTTCCCATGAGCGCAATAATCAGCTCATTCAGTACATACCGCTCCTTCTCCTTCAACGCCATTTCGTTGGGAGCATGTTCGTGATGCTCCCACCCCTCGCCCTCGGATTCACCCTGCGGCTCTCCGCTGAGTTCACCGATCCACTTCTGAAGGATTTCCTGGTGCTCAGGCTTAAGATCAGTGAACATAAGACCCATGCCACTGCCCTCCAGCGAGTAAACGACCTTCCCGCGGGCCTCAATCGATTTGTTCCCCTTCGTGAGACGCACTCTCATCGCTGTTCCCAAGGGCGAAGGACTGGGCGAGTCCACAAAGCAGCCCCCTGCGCTCAAGTCACTGGAGCGCGTCTTGATCATCGATCCAGACGAAATCTCTATGAGTTCCGCAGTGCAGGTGAACATGAAACGCGGATATTTGCGGCGCTCCCTACCAGAGCGCCTGTCAAATTTGAGCCAATCCTCAATGTACCAAGGTTCCTTATCCAGATCGGAAGTCGCCACCTCGTTCCCTGCCCTACGAAAGAGCGCTGCCAGGGAGTCCGTATGTTCCCGGCCGCAGAGGATCAACAACCTGTTTGCCAGGCCTTTCCGGACTTGAACTGTCCGAACCATATATTGTTCCCGTTCTCGATTCCACTGAGCCCTTTGTTCTGGCTTATACTCGGATTCCAATCCCGAATAGTCCTCTGGAATTTTTAGGCGCTTTCTTTCATCGGGCCGCATTTCGATATTTACGTAAAGACACTTCAGCTCCCGTGCAAGTTGGTCGGCGATCGAAACGACACCATGCTCTGCTTGTTCGCCAATAAACTGCACCCGGCGGCTTTCAATCAAGCCCTTGAGGAAGTTTGTGAACCCGTCCTTCTGTTCACGTTCAAGGCGTGCGATATCATCACCGACACTCCGAATTTCAGTTGGCTGAATTTGGTGATTTAAACCGAGAATCAAAATGTCCATTGCCGACACCTTCCCCGTGAGTGGGTTCGTAATTCACCCCAATACACCGGCATTCCCCGCAGCGACGCCGCCCGCCCTCGGGATAGGCATTTCGGTTGAGTTTACGGACTCAATAGCTGCCGGCGAGCCAGCTTACGCCGGCAAGCGGAGAAGTTTCCTGGCATTGCCGGAAAGTATCTTCGCTCTCTCCTCCGCCGTGATCTTCGCATTCTTCAAGATTTCCAAGGTAATATTGCGGCGATAGGATGGCACCAATGCGTACAAATCGCTTCCAAAGAGCAACCGGTCGGCGCCGAATTCCTTCACAAAGCTTTCCACGCCGGTCTCTCGCAGCAATCCGATACTGGGTCCGGTATCGAACAGGATGTTTTTTCGCCTCTTGGCAATCTCGAACGCCTGCCAAATATGCGTATAGAGGGCCAGGCCATCGAGTGCAACGAAGGTTACATTCGGGAACTCCGTTGCAAGCATTTCCAGCATATGGATCATTTCCGCCGGTGGTTGTGTGACGTGAATGAACGGGATCAGTTGCAGTTCCGACATGGTCCTTATTATCGGCCGCATAAACGGATCGTCCACCGGAACTCCGCAATTGGTGTGGTGCCACACCACTCCGCGGAACTTCAGGTCCTTCGCGATACGCTCCAGTTCTTTCAGGCTGGCGTCTCCATGGGTGGGTTCTACCGTCCCGATTCCAACCGGAAACCGGTCCGAGTGCTTCGCCACGTAAGCGGCCACCAGGTCGTTCAACTTTCTTACGTTCACGATACCTTCGGTTTTTCTGTAACGGCGCGTCCCCGGCATCAATACCGACTGCTCGATTCCGTTGTCGTCCAAAATCCTGGCGCGCACAGAGTAGTCTTTCTCTATCGTCGAATCGGCCGTGCCGATTTCCGCATAATTGTCGTCAATGGCAGCATTCACATGTTGATGAATGTCGAAGGGACTATCGGTCGTCCGCTGTTGAGCCGAGTAGCCGAGCGCTTCCGTTGTTATTAACCCTGTAGCTGCTAAACTTGCATTGGCGACAGATCCCATCCACTGGCGCCGCGAAGTCTTCTCTGCCATGGTAATCTTCTCCTTCCCGGTAGACCTCTTCATAAAACGCAGTGGTAGCCACGGCACGTTTTTTGTGCCGTGGGTCCGTTCCGCGCCGGTTCTGTGCTCGTTCCCGATTCGTTCAAGTCGAAAAGCCCACGGCACAAAAAAACGCGCCGTGGTTACCCGCTACCCGCCTACTCGGGCACAGGATGGATTATTTCCCGCAGCGGCGTCGGCGCCTGCGGATGAAATATTGTGTGTTCAATTTCGCAGAATTGTTTGTACGCTTGCAGCCCGCAGATCTGCTGAATCTCGTTCATCACAACGCCCATGCGGTTGCTGAAAGATGTGTGAATATCGTTCAGATTATCGAACGCCTGTGCCACCAATGACGTTTGCCCCAAAGCCATCTGCAGCTTGCCCAGGGCGCCTCCGGCCGCATAGGCGTCGTACCCCGTCAGAAGCATTTCAACGGTGGCAATCTGATCTGCATCCAGTTCGGGATTCGCGTCGAAAGTAGTATTGCCTGTAAATTTTTGAATTGCATGTCCCAATTCGTGTGCCAGAACCCAAGCCGTCTCACTCGGTGAATCCGCTAGTAACTGGAGAAGCCCCACTTCAATGTTCACGGTGTTGGCCGTTCGGTCATACCAGGCATTGAGAACGGTATCCCCAAAGAAATTAAGCTTTGGCTGACCAAAGCCGGGAACTAACTGGTTGAGAGCCTTGACCAACTGGGAATAGGCTTTTCGAGCCATGGCAAATTGATCCGCGGGAAGCGAATATCCACCTGGCGGCATTGACGATGTGATCCCCTTGGAATTGCCTCCGATTGCCACGGCCGTAAACGCGCCTACGTTACAGCCGATCTGGTAGGATCCGACAACTCCGTCTCCAACACTCACCACGCTGCCCACCGTGAATGAGGCTTGCCCGGAAACGCCGATGGAAAAAGAATTGCGTCCCAGGACGTTTCCCGATGAATCAAAAAACTGGCCGCCGCAATTGATCGGGTTCGGATCGATATTGGCGATTGCTATGCCGGTAAATCTGTCGGCAAATGTTTGGAAAACATAACTTCCCGGCAGCCCATTCACACTCGCCGCGTTTACGATGGCTCCGTTTGACCAGTTCTGGAATTCTTCCACGGCGCTCACCGGATAGTCGAATGACGCCCAAATCGACCCCGTCCGCAGTATTGGGTTCAGGCCGGTGCTCTGGATCTGTACCGAACCATTTGCGGGAATATTCACTTGGCGTGACGTTGAAGGTCCGGAGCCAAAATCCACCCCGAGCGGACTACCTTGTGGATCGAAAAAAAAGAGTGTGCCACTGACCGGAAAATTCGTTTGGCCGAGCGGGTTCGTGATTCGGATTGCGGTTCTCCATTGATTTGCTACTGGCCCACCGTCCGCAAAGTGGGCGAAGTAGAACGAGGATTGAGCATTCGCGGGAAGAAACTGGGCCATTACTGGAACGGGCACCAATACAACTGTAAAAAGAAGAGCAGCGAGTTTATTCATTTTTGCACCCCTTGTACTTTTAGGAAACAACCTTTCGCATGGTGGATTATGCACCAACCGGAATTATTTTTCTTAGCCCTCCGGTTGTTGCGAATATACACCCCTATGCCTCCAGTTGAGCCCGCCGAGCACAAGTGTGCCTCAACTTTGCCCCAACACCCCCGCCATCCCCCGCAGCGACGCCGCCCCCCCTTTCCCCCCCCCCCCCCGCCCCCCCCCGGCAGCGCCGCCGCCCGCCGCGAGTAAATCGAGTCGCGCTCCATGGCCGTGAATCCGGCCATCGTAATCTGCTTGCGCAACTCGTCTTCTCCCGCCGAGATGCTGTCG
>ORMF010696543.1_pt1 | contig 46631 bp, 45 predicted proteins | sample 1779871 | NCBI WGS metagenome assembly ORMF01 (sample SAMEA104232316, study PRJEB22302) | groundwater metagenome | biome: forest; feature: aquifer; material: groundwater | place: USA | collected 2011-08-07 | depth 5.4 m | reverse complement strand
GGTTCGCGTTCAGCGGCGAGACGCGGCAGGGGAGCGACGAGTGGCGCACGCGCACGCCGTCCCCGGTGCGGCAGCAGCGCACCTTCAACTACGATCAGGAGGGTTTCGGTGCGGGTGGCGACTTCCGCTACCGGAAATTCGGCGAGTCGATCAAGCACACCCCTTCGTGGGGGTTCGACCTGCTGCAGACCCGAATCACCGAGCAGCGCGACGGGCTGCAGACGAACCTGCTCACGGGCGCGCAGACCAACGTGATCCTCGGCGAGCGCTTCCCGCTGCGCGATTTTCCGAAGACGCGCACCACCGAGGCGGGCGTCTACCTGCAGGACGAGATCGAGCCCGCGGGCTGGCCGCTGCGCGTGATCGCCGGGATTCGTTACGAGCATTACAGCCTCAAGACCGACAGGGACGCGGTGTTCGCCTCGAGCACGCCGAACGTGCGCGTCGCGGATCTGAGCAACGGTTACTGGACGCCCAAACTCGGCGCAGTGTGGAAGTTCGACCAACGGCTTTCCGGATTCGCGCAGTACGTGCGCGGTTACCGCTCACCGCCCTTCAACGAAGTGAATATCGGCCTCGAGATTCCGACGCAGAACCTGCGCGCGCTGCCCAATCCCGATCTCAAACCCGAAACCAGTCACGGCGTCGAGGTGGGACTGCGCTACGCGTCGAGCAAACTGCAATGGTCTGCAGCGGTGTTCGAGACGCGCTACAAGGATTTCATCGCGAGCCGCTCGCCGCTCGGGCCCGATCCCGCGACCGGCGTGCTGCTTTTTCAGTCGATCAACCTCGACCGCGCGAAGATCACCGGGATCGAATTCAGCCTGCGTCAGCAGCTCGCCTCCTTCGGCGGCGCGTTCGCCTGGGAACTCGGCGGGCTGTGGCTGAAGGAATCGACCAGCAACCCTGCGCGCCCGATTGCGAACGTCGATCCGGAGCGGCTCACGGCGGCGCTCGAATACGCGCCGCCGCAGGCGCGCTGGTCGATGCGCGCTGTGCTTACGGCGGTCGGTGCGAAGTCGATTGAGTCGAACCCAGCGGCGTTCCGCACGCCGGGCTACGCGCTCGTCGACGTGACGGCGGACTGGAGGCTCGCGCCGAACACGCGCCTGCGCGCCGGGATCTTCAACCTCGGCGACCGGCTGGCGTGGCGCTGGTCGGAAGTCGTGGGGCGGCTCGCCACCGACCCGATGCTCGGGCAGTTGAGCCTGCCGGGGCGGTACGGAGCGGTGACGCTCGAGCAGCGGTGGTGATGCTGTCAGCGCGGCGACGCGCTAGGCTTCCCAAGGATTCACCACCTTGACGCCGCAGAGGTCGAAATCCGCGGCGTTGCGGGTTGCAATCGCCGCTCGGTTGCAGCGAGCGATCGCGGCGATCTGCGCATCGAAGTGCGAAATCGGTCGCCCCGCGCGGCGCCTTTCGGCCGCAATGCGCGCGTACGGTTCGGCTGCATCCGTTCCGAAAGGCAGGATCCGGTCGCTGAAGTCCTCGCGGAACATCTCCTCGGCAGCCTTCTCAAGGGACGTGCGTCGCTTTCCTGCCGGGAGCAGATGAATCCCGTGAAGGATCTCGGCCTGGGTAATACTCGTGGTGTACAGCGTCGGCGCGGGTTGGCCAGCGACCCACTTCACGACGGCCTCCGCGGGCGCGCGCCGCATCAGCTCCGACAGGACGTTGGTATCGAGCAGGATCACTTCTCTGGCTTGGGCGGCTCGCGCATCGGTTCGCGTGCCGGCAACCGCAGATCGACCCCGCCGAGCGGCCGGAAACGCTGCCGGATCGCCTCGGCCAGATTGCGCGCCGTCGTCGGCTGCTCGGCGAGCGCGGCGCGCAGGATCTTGCGCGCTTCCTCCTCCATCGAACGGCGGTGATGGGCTGCGCGCAGGCGCAGCCGCGCCTTGGTGCGCTCGTCCAGGTCGCGAATCGTGATGCTCGCCATGCCGTCGTCCCGAAGTGCAATCAATGACTGCATTCTAGGATCCACGACCCGCACGGTCAATTCATGCGGCCGGCGTGGCGCGGGAACAGTCTCCTGGAGAGGTCGGAAATGCTGACGTGGATGCTACCGTCCATCCGGCGCGCGGAGTTCGGCAAGCATCTTCTGCGGGTCCCAATTCACGATGGGCAACGGGGCGTTGTTCGCGGGGTCCTTTAGAAGCGCCTGGATGCGGGGGTCATTGCGCACGGGGAACAGGTACATTTCCGGACACGCACTCCCCCCCACAAAATTCTGACGTGTCAGCAGATGTTCAACTGCTTGGAAGGCGCTGTCGCGATTACCCATAATCGCGTGGAGAGTGATTCTCTCCGTCGCCAACTGCACGGTGTCCAATACGTCGTGACGGGAGACATGCTTTGCGTGCCTGCGCCTGAATGCACCCCAAGCGGCTTCCCGCTCGCCGAGAATCGCGTGATTGTGCTCCGCTTTCCAAAGCGCCCAGCCGTCGTCCGGATGTTTCGCGAGCACTGCTTCAGCTTCACGCAGCGACGAGCGCGCAAGCTCGTGTGCGCGCTCCTTTTCACCCTTGGCAAGCAGCAGCATGGCGCGCCATGTTCTTGCAAAGTCCGTTTCCGGGCCTTTCGGAGCCACTCCGACGAGGCCCAACGCCGTCCCGGCGTCTCCCTCGCTTAACGCAACCCGCAAGTCGAGGAACCAGATCCAGAAAGATTCTCGGTTGACCTTCTCCGGAATCGTCTTGCGCCAGACGATAAAAGTCCTTGGGGAGCCCGATTGGTTCCACTCCAGTAAGCGAATGCGGGCCTCTTCGTCGACATTGTCCGGCTGGACCTGCGCCAGCTTGCGCTGCAAAGCGATCGCCTCGTCCCAGTGGCGGAATGTTTCAAAATTTTCCCTGAGCGTCCTGAGCGCGTCCGGGTTGCGCGGATCGACCGCGAGTGCCCTTTCGAGCAATGCATTGGACTCCGGCCAGCGGCCCAGCCGCCGTTTCACCCATGAGAGCTGGGTGAGGACCGTGACATTGTTCGGTGCGACGCGCAGCAGATCCTCGAAGTAGGCCGCCGCACGCTCGAAGTCCTGCAGTCCGTAGTAGTTGAAGTTGCCGACCTCGGCCCTGACGGCGAGGTCGTCGGACGCGAGCGCGAGCGCACGATCCACTGCCTTCTGCGCCTTGGCCAGGCTCGTCTTCGTCATATCCCTGTCCCAGAAGTGCTTCCGGGCATGTTCCGTTGCGAGCCGGGCCCAGGCGAGGGCGAACCTGGGATCAAGCTCAACCACACGCTCCAGAAGATCGATGCGTTCGTCTAGTTTTTCTTCCGCCCAAACGGCCATAGCGCGCCGCTCGAGGTCCTGGTATTTCTGGTAAAGGTCGTACGCGGCGAGGTTCTCGGTCGGCTTGCGCGCGAGACGCTTCTCCTCCGCAGGCGTCAACGACACCTTGAGCGCCCGCGCGATCTCGGTGGCGAGTTCCGACTGGATCGCGAAGATGTCCTTCAGATCCCGGTCGTAGGTCTGCGCCCAGAGATGCTTGTCGTTTCGCGCATCGATCAACTGCGCCGAGACGCGTACCCGGTCACCGGCACGGCGCACGCTGCCTTCGACGAGCGAAACAACGCCAAGCTCGGAGGCGATCTGACGGATGTTCTTGCCGCTGTTTCGGTACTCGGCGACCGAGGTGCGGGAGACGACCTTCAGTTCCCCGAGCAGCGCGAGCTGCGTCAGCAGATCGTCCTGAACGCCGTCGGCGAAGTAGGCCATCCCCTTGTCCTCGCTCATGTTGGCGAAGGGCAGCACGGCGATGGACTTGTCGGTTGGCGCCTGAGGACGAGTGAAGTACCAGCTGGCCGAAACGCCGAGCACGGCGAGCACGACTGCGGCTCCCGCAACCCAGATCCTGGGGCGCATTTCGCGGCGAGCCGAGGTCGGTGCAGGCGGTGGCGTCCTAGCCGTCTCCGCGCTCGTGTGACTTTTCGCGGCCTCCGGCCGCTCGTCGGTCCTCGCGGTTCCCGGCACGTCCTCCGGCGTCCCCTGCCAGATGGGAACGGGCTCTGCGATGTTCTTGAAGTTCGCGGGCCCCAGGAACGTCGAGCGCATCGGGAGCTTGCCCTTCACCGTGTCGTAGACCGTCTGGCTCAGGCAGATGCCGCCGGGCGGTGCCTTGGACTCGAGGCGCGAGGCGATGTTGATCCCGTCTCCGGCCACATCGCCCGTGTCCAGGTGAAACACGTCTCCGAGGTGCACGCCGATGCGGTGCTCAAGAGCGCTTGGGTCGGACTGCTTCCTCGCCCCGAACTCACGCTGGATCTGCAGCGCACAGGACACCGCTTGCAGGGCACTGGGAAAGCAGAGCAGCAGCCCGTCGCCCATGGTGTTCAACGCCTCTCCGCCGTGCTTTCCACAGAGCACGCGCATGCGCTCGAAGTCCCCCTTCACCAAGCCGATCGTTCCGGCCTCGTCCTTCTGCATCCGCGCGGAGTACCCAACCACGTCGGTGAACACCACGGCCGCCAGTCTCGGCCCCTCGGACTGCGACGGGACTAACCAGGGTCTTGATTCCTTGCGCCGCTCCGGCGCATCGGCGGGACGCTCGACGGCGGGCGGAGGGTCATCCTCGAGCCTTGCGGAGAAGCGGTAGCCTTTGCCGGAGATGGTGGCGATCGCCTGAGGGCCGAGGACCTTGCGCAGCGCGCTGATCTGCACCTGGAGATTGCCTTCCTCGACCACCAGCCCCGGCCAGGCGAGCTTGAGCAACTCGTCCTTGGTCACCAGGCGCTCGCGTTTCTCCACCAGCGCAAGGAGCACATCGAACGCCCGCGCACCGAGCGTCACCGCACCCCCGTCGGCGAGCAACTGCCGCGTGGCAGGAATCAGCTCGAAGCGCCCGAATCGGTAGGTGGGGCTCATGGCAAGGCTTGGAGATCGCGCCACATTGTGCCTGCCTCACTTCTACTCGTACACGCCATTTCCGTGTGCGATCCCTTCGATCTTGGGTCAGCGCGGCTTACCGGTACACATCCTTCCGGTGTCCGATCTTGAAGATCGTGATTTCGTGGCGCCCCTCATCGATGAGATAGACGACCCGGTAATTGCCTTGCCGGATGCGATAGCGGTCGGCGTAGCCGGCAAGCCTCTCGATACCCTTCGGCCGGGGGTCGTCGGCAAGCGCCCGCAGCCGTTCGACGATCCGCCGGCGATCGGCCTTGGTGCCTGCTGCCTCGAGTTCCTTTGCCGCCGAAGTCTTGATCAGGATCCTAAATCCGGCCACGCCGCCTCAGGCCCTGGACGAATTCGTCGAAAGACACGCTCTTTTCGCTCTTGCGTTCCGCGAACGCCGCCAAATCCTCCGCGTCCGCAGCGAGCGTCGCCTTTACCGCGTCGTTGACCATTTCGGAGATCGACCGATCCGAGGCCGCAGCTTTCAGCCGGAGGGCGCGGTGGACTTCGGCGTCGAAATACACGGTGGCGCGTTTCTGGGAATCCATGCGCCGATTGTGACGTTGCGACGTTACAACGTCAAGGCGTCAGAGGTACGGCCGGTGTTACTCAATCGGTGCTTGGAGTTCGGCGAGCATCTTCTGCAGGTCCAAGTTCACGATGGGCAACGGGGCGTTGCTTGCGGGATCCTTCAGGAGCGCCTGGATGCGCGGATCACCGCGGACGAAGAAGAGGTACAGGTCGGTGTATTCCTGGTCCGCCTCAAAAGGATTGCGCCGTTTCATTTCGACTTCGAGCGTCCGGAGGGCGCCGTCCCGATCGCCGAGGGCTGCGTACAGATAGAGCCGGAAATTCGCAATGTCCGAGATGTCCAATGCGTCCGGTTTGGCAAGCCATGTGCGCCGGCGCTCGTACGCATCCCAAGCGGCCTGCCGCTCGCCAAGAACCGCAAGGCTCAGGCTCGCTTGCTGCAACGCGCGAATATCATCCGGGCGCTGTGCCAGCACTGCCCGCGCCTCGAGCAGCGACGCGCGCGCGAGTTCAAGCGCGCGAGCCCTTTCGCCCTTTTGCCGAAGCAGCAGTGCGCGCCATGCCTTCGCGAGCCGTGTGTGCACCTTCCCCATAGGAGGAGGCGACTCGAGAGTGCGAATTGCGGTATCGGTGTCACCTTCCTCGAGCGCGCGCCGCAAATCGAGAATCCAGATGCCGATCGACTCGCGGGCAACCGTTTCCGGGACAGTGTTGCGCCACGCTACGTAGGCCGCGGACGAACCTGAATTCGTCCACTCCAGGCCATGAAGCCTGGTCTGCTCCTCGAAACTGGCGGGCCGGACCTCGAGAATTCTCCGCTGCAGCGCAATCGCTTCGTCCAGGTGACGAAAGTGCACCATGTTTTGGCGGAGCGCCGTGAGCGCGTCCGGGTTGCGCGGGTCGATCGCGAGCGCCCGCTCCAACAGAGCGTTCGCCTCCGGCCAGCGGCCGAGCCGTCGTTTGACCCACGAGAGCTGGGTAAGAACTTCCACATTGTTCGGCGCGACGCGCAGCAGGTCCTCGAAGTAGGCCGTGGCCCGCGCATAGTCGGCCAACCCATAGTAGTAAAAATTACCAACCTCGGCCTTGACCGCGAGATCGTCGGGTGCAAGCGCAAGCGCGCGTTCTGCCGCCTGCTGCGCCTTGGCGAGTCGGGCCTCGGTCCGATCGAGATCAAAGAAGTACTTTCGCGCATGCTCGGTAGCGAGGATCGCCCACGCGAGCGCGAACTTGGGGTCGAGCTTGACGACTCGCTCGAGGAGTTCGATGCGTTCGTCCAGTTTTTCGACGGCGTCAATCGCGTGTGCGCGTCGAGCGAGATCTTGATATTGTTGATAGAGGTCGTAGGCGGCGAGATTGTCAGTAGGCTTGCGCGCGAGGCGCTTTTCCTCTGCAGGTGTCAGCGACAGCTTGAGCGCCTTCGCGATTTCGGTGGCGAGCTCCGACTGGATGGCGAAGATATCCTTCAGATCTCTGTCGTAGGTCTGCGCCCAGAGATGTTTATCGGAGCGCGCATCGATCAGCTGCGCAGAGACCCGCACCCGATCCCCGGCACGACGGACACTTCCTTCCACAAGCGAAGCAACGCCAAGCTCTGTCGCGATTTGGCGGATGTTCTTGCCGCTGTTTCGGTACTCGGCGACCGAGGTGCGGGAGACGACCTTCAGTTCCCCGAGCAGCGCGAGTTGCGTCAGCAGATCGTCCTGAACGCCGTCGGCGAAGTAGGCCATGTTCCGCGATTCGCTCATGTCCGCGAACGGGAGCACTGCGATCGATTTGGCGTCGCCTGGCGCAGTTCCGGGCGACGGCCGCGTCCAGTACCAGCCGCCCGCGATCACCAGCACTGCGCCCAATGCCGCAGCTCCGGCGGCGATCCAGCGCCTGCGAGGCGACCGAGGCTCGGGCCGGGGTGTCGGCTGTTCTGTCGGTATCGGCTTGTCCGGACCCGCAACCTCCTCCGGTGTCACCTGCCAGATGGGAACAGGTTCTGCGATGTTCTTGAAGTTCGCAGGTCCGAGAAACGTCGAGCGCATCGGGAGCTTGCCCTTGACCGTGTCGTAGACCGTCTGGCTCAGGCAGATGCCGCCGGGCGGTGCTTTCGATTCCAGGCGCGAGGCGATGTTGATCCCGTCTCCGGCCACATCGCCGGTGTCGAGATGGAACACATCTCCGAGGTGCACGCCGATGCGGTGTTCAAGTGCGCTCGCGTCGGACTGTTTCCGCGCCCCGAACTCGCGCTGGATCTGCAGCGCACAGGACACTGCTTGCAGGGCACTGGGAAAACACAGCAGCAGCCCATCGCCCATGGTGTTCAACGCCTCCCCGCCGTGCTTGCCGCAGAGTACCCGCATGCGCTCGAAGTCGGTTTTGACCAGCGCGATGGTTCCGGATTCGTCCTTCTGCATCCGCGCGGAGTACCCGACCACGTCGGTGAAGACGACCGCGGCAAGGCGAGGTCCTTCGGACTGCGAGGGCACTAACCAGGGTCTGGATTCCTTCCGCCGCTCCGGCGCGTCGGCCGGGCGCTCGGTGGCAGGGGGCGGGTCGTCCTGCAGCCGCACCGCGAAGCGGTAGCCCTTGCCGGAGATGGTGGCGATCGCCTGAGGGCCGAGGACCTTCCTCAGCGCGCTGATCTGCACCTGGAGATTGCCTTCCTCGACCACCAACCCCGGCCAGGCGAGCTTGAGCAACTCGTCCTTGCTCACCAGGCGCTCGCGTTTCTCCACCAGCGCAAGGAGCACATCGAACGCCCGCGCACCGAGCGTCACCGCACCCCCATCGGCGAGCAGCTGCCGCGTGGCAGGAATCAGCTCGAAGCGCCCGAATCGGTAGGTGGGGCTCACTGCAGTGAAGCGGTGCCGCTCCTCCCTGAAGGTTGCGACGCTGGCAATCTACCCCAAGCGCGGGCGCGCAGCATCTTTAAGCGATCTTTAGGCGCCGCTTAAGAAGGCTTTAGGCGGCTAAAGGACTTAATGGGGGCGGGAGACGGAAGCTGGGCTCGCGGCTGGGGAGGTCCCCGGTCTGCGCAACCCGACAAGGAGATCGACATGAACGCCAAGCTTACGTTTGCAGAACCCCGTCCGAGCCGCACCGTCGCCACCGCCGCGCTCGCCACCGTCATCTCGCTGGGAATCCTCTGGAGCGTGGCCGCGCTCTTCCAGAGCCGTGGCATGCCGCTCGAGCAGCTCGCCGCCGCCGAACGCGCCTGCGGAGAACTCGCCTATCAGTCCGAGCGCGAGGTCTGCGTGAAGGAGTGGGTCGCCCGCGCGCAGGCAAGCCCGGTTGCGCGGCGTTAGCCGCGGCCGCGAGTCAGCGGTCCTCGCGGGTGTGGAATACGCGCAGGACGTAGAGGTCGGTGCCGGCGATTTCGTAACGCATTTCGTGGTCGCCGATCACGATGCGCCGAACCTCGCGGTCGCCGAACTCGTGCAGCCGTGCTCCCAGTCGTGGCTGCACCGGCAGGCGATTTGCCGCGGCGACGATCTGGCGCACCGCGCGCGCAGCGGCAGGCGGGTGAAGCGGTGCGAGGAATTCGTAGAGCCGCGCCAGGTCGGCCTGTGCGCTGCTCGTCCATCGCACTGTCACGACCTGCGGCGGCGCTTGCGCTTCGCCTCGCCGAGGCGTCCGGCCCAAGCCGCGACGGTGGCGTGCTCGACCGTGCGATTGGCGTCGACATCGGCGAGCGCCTCGAGCGTGAGCCGGTGCCGTTGCTCTTCCAGCGCTACATAGGACGCGATCGCCTGCTTGACGATCCAGCCTTTCGGCCGGTCGAGGCGCTCGGCAAGCCCGTCGAGCTTCGCGGCGAGATCGGCGGGCAGATGGCTGGTGACGACTCTGCGATCCATGGCAATCCAGTTCAATCAGGGTGATTGCGCATTATTGACGCAGGCCGTTTCGGCCTGCAAGCCTCCGACAATCGAAGGCGCACGCCGGCTGGACGTGTGCCTGGGCTCACCCGAGGGTGGTCAGGACTTCGGCTTGGAGCCGCAGGCGCTCGCCTTCCGCCAGGAGGCTCGCGCGGAACGCGTCGACGGCGAGGCACCGGATCGCCGTCTCGCCGAATCCGATCTCGGACGCCGCGCACAGGAATTCGTCGGTGATCGTGCGGCCGAAGAGGAACGGGTCGTCGGAATTGAGCGTGACGCGGCAACCCGCGTCGAGCAGCCGGCGGATGGGATGCGTGGCGTAATCCCGCGCTGCGCCCAGGCGAATGTTGCTCGTCGGGCAGACGTGGAACCACACGCAGCGCGCGGCGAGTTCTTCGACCAGCGCCTCGTCCTGCGCCGCACCGATGCCATGCGAAAGATGCGTGGCGCCGAGCTTGTCGAGTGCATCGCGCACTACATCGGGTCCGCCCAGTTCGCCCGCGTGCACCTTGAGGCGCAAGCCCGATTTCTCGGCATCGCGATAAAGCTCGACGAACGGCGGATCGATTCCCATGCGGTCATCGCTCATCACGTCCAGCCCGGCGACGAGGTCCCATCCGTGCGGTCCCGCGAGGTCGAGGATTTCGCGCGCGAAATCGCATTCCCTCGCGCTCGAGGGGCCGCGGTTCAGACCCAGAATCAGGCGGCAGGTGATGGGATAAGCCCGCTCGGCGCGCTCGATCCCGTGCCTGGCGGCAGCGAGTACTTCGGCGATCGTCAGGCCATTCGCCATGTGCAGCGGCGGGTAGAAGATCGGCTCCGCATAGCGCACGTTCTGTGTCGCGAGGTCTTCGAGCACTTCGAAGAAGTGCCGCTCGATGCGATCTCCCGTACCCGTCGCCGGGAGCACGAAGTTCCGGAAAATCCCACGGAAGTCCTCGAAGCTCGCGAACGGCCGATCCATCCACGGCGGCCGATCACCCAGTGCGCGTGCCTCGGGAACGAACTCCTGCACCGTGGTCCATCGGAACGCGCCTTCGAAGTGCAGGTGCAGTTCCGCCTTGGGCATGCGGCGGATGCGGTCCGCGAGGTCGGGCGGGACGGGGAGGGAGCCCACGCGCGTTCCAGGCGGACTCAGTTCAGCGCGCGCCTAGCGTTCTCCACCACGCCCTTCAGGCACCCCGCCTCGAACGGGCTCGCGAGCCCGGCCGAGCGAACGAGGTCCTGGAACGGCGCCTCGCCGCCGCGCGCGCACAGCGCGTGGTAGGCGGCCATGGCATCCTTCACGTCGCGTTGCGCGCGCGCCCAGAACTGCAGCGCGCAGGTCTGCGCGAGCGTGTAGTCGATGTAGTAGAACGGCCGCAGGTAGATGTGGCGTTGGAACTGCCACAGCCCGCCTTCGGAGGCGTGCGGCAGTCCGCCGTAGTCGCGCCAGGGCAGGTACATCCGCTCCACTTCCTGCCACATCGCGTGGCGCTCGGCGGGGCTCGCTTCCGGACGCTCGTAGACGAGGTGCTGGAAGTGATCCACCGCGACGCCGTAGGGGATGAAAGTGAGCGCCTGCGCGAGGTCGATGCGGCGAAAACGCTCCGCGTCGTCGCCGAAGAACTTTTCCATGTGCGGCGCGGTGAGCCGCTCGAGGCTCATGGAGTGGATCTCGGCCGCCTCGTAGGTCGGCCAGAGCGTGTCCATGAGCACCTTGCCGCGGCTGCGCCAGGCCTGGTAGGCGTGTCCCATCTCGTGGGTGAAGACATGCACGTCCTGCTTGGTGCCGTTGAAGTTGCCGAAGATATACGGCACGCCGTGCGTCGGAAACGAGGTGCAGAAGCCGCCGAAGCGCTTGCCGTCGCGGTTCTTCAGGTCCATGAGTTTTCCGCCGCGCATCAGGCGGAAAAAGCCGCCGAGTTCGGACCCCATGGCGTCGAACATCTCGGTCGCGCGATCGAGCATCCAGTCGTGGTCGCCCTGCGGCACCGGGTTGCCGCGCAGGTCCTCGACGCCTTCGTCCCAGAGCATGAGGCGCTCCACGCCGAGCGCCGCGGCCTGCCGCCCGCGCAGTTCCGCCGCCAACGGCACCAGGTGCTCGCGCACCTCGGCGCGGAAACGCGCCACGTCCGCCGGCCCGTAATCGGTGCGGTTCATCTGCCTGTAGCCGAGCGCGACGTAGCCGTCGTAACCGAGCGTGCGTGCCATGCCGTGGCGCAGGCGCACCATCTCGTCGTAAAGATGGTCGAGCTGTGCGCGATTCTCGGCGAACCACTGCCAGCGCACGGCTTCCGCCTCGTGCCGGATCTGCCGGTCTTCGTGCTCCCGATACTTGACGAGGTCCGAGAAGTTCAACGTCTCGCCGCGGAACGCGAGCTTCGCGCCGGCAATCATCTGGTCGTACTCTGCGCAGAGCTTCGACTCGCGAACCAGCGGCTCCTGGATCGCGGGGTCGAAGGCGAGGACGTCGCACTCCCACAGGGCGAATGCATGCGGGCCGAACTGCTTCTCAAGGTCCGCCCGCCGCGCGTGCGCGAGCAGCAGGCGCTTCACGCGGACGTCGAGGTCGGTCAGCCGCGGCGCGATCTCGTCGCGGTAGTCGCGCTCCTTCCTGAAGGTTTCGTTCGCCGTGTCCTGGCTGAATCTGAGGTTGACGAGATTCGACCAGGTTTCGAGCTCGCGCCGCAGCGCGTCCCAGCGGCGGACGACTTCCGCCGCCGCTTCGCCGCTCGAAGCAGCGCTGAGTTCGGCCTCGAACACGCGGTAGCGGACGGCAGTTTCGTCGTAGACGGGCCGGGGCGCGGTAATGTCGTCGAAAGCGATCATGCGGCACCTGTCGAGAGCCGGGTGAACTGCGTCTTCAGCTTCGCGAGCGTATCCTCGAAACCGGCAAGGCGCGCGCGTTCCTGCTCGACCACTGCCGCCGGCGCGCGCTCGACGAACGAGGCATTGCCGAGCTTTCCGCGGCATTTCACGATCTCCCCTTCGAGCCGTGCGATCTCTTTCGCGAGGCGCTCGCGCTCCGCGGCAACGTCGATTTCAACGTGCAGCATGAGGCGGAATTCGCCCGCCACCGCAACCGGCGCGTCCTCCGGCGGCAGTTCCTTCACCGCATGGACTTCGCTCAACTGCGCGAGCGGCTTGGGCTTGAGGTACGGAGCGAAGCGCCCGACGGTCGTTGCGTCGCCCGCGACGTAGAGCGGGAGCTTTTGCTGCGGCGACACGCCCATGCCGCTCCGCAGGTTGCGGCAGGCGTCGATCCATTGCTTGAGCAGCGCCACGTCGCGCTCGGCCGTCTCGTCGATTCTTTCCGGCTGCGCCTGCGGGTAGGGCGTAAGCATGATCGTCGCGCCCGTCTTCCCCGCGAGCGGCGCGACCTTCTGCCACAGTTCTTCGGTGATGAATGGAATGATCGGGTGCGCGAGGCGCAGCGTCGTCTCCAATGCGCGCACTAGCATGCGCCGCGTGCCGCGCTGCGCGGCCGGATCGGGCGACTGCAGCTGCACTTTCGCGAGCTCCACGTACCAGTCGCAGTATTCGTCCCAGACGAAACGGTAGATCGCGCTCGCGGCGTTATCGAATCGGTATTCGGCGAAGGCTTCCGCGACTTCGGCCTCCGCGCGCTGCAACCGGCTCGCAATCCAGCGGTCGACGAACGACAAGGTCGCCGGCTGCGCCGGATCCACACCGCAATCCTGCCCCTCGGCGTTCATCAGGACGAAGCGCGTAGCGTTCCACAGCTTGTTGCAGAAGTTGCGGTAGCCCTCGCAGCGCCCGAGGTCGAAGTTGAGCGTGCGCGCGAAGCTCGCGAGCGAGGCGAAGGTAAATCGCAGCGCGTCCGCCCCGAACGACGGGATTCCTTTCGGATAATGCGCGCGGACGTACTTCTCGATGCGGGCTTTATGGTCGGCACGCAGCAGGCCGACCGTCGATTTCGCGAGCAGCTCGTCGAGCCCGATGCCGTCGATCAGGTCGATCGGGTCGAGCGTATTGCCCTTCGATTTCGACATCTTCTGCCCTTCTGCATCCCGCACGATGGCATTGATGTAGACATGGTGGAAGGGCACCTTGCCGGTGAAGTGCAGCGTCATCATGATCATCCGGGCGACCCAGAAGAAGATGATGTCGAAACCGGTGACCAGCACGTTGGAAGGGAGATAACGATCGAGGTCCGGGGTTCTTTCCGGCCAGCCGAGCGACGTGAAAGGCACGAGCGCGGACGAAAACCACGTGTCGAGCACGTCGGCGTCGCGCCGCAGCGCGCCCTTCACGCCGTGCTTCGCGCGGACGTCTTCCTCCGAGCGGCCGACGTAGATGCGGCCTTCCGCGTCGTACCACGCCGGAATCTGGTGTCCCCACCAGAGTTGCCGCGAAATGCACCAGTCCTGGATGTTTTCGAGCCAGTGCTGGTAGGTGGTGGTCCAGTGCTCGGGGAAAAATTTCACGCGCCCGTCCGCCACGGCCCCGAGACCCGCGCGGGCGAGGCCTTCCATTTTCACGAACCACTGGTCGGTGAGCATCGGCTCCACGATGACGCCGGTGCGCCCCGAGCGCGGCACGCGCAGCTTGTAGGGCTTTTCGGAGACGAGCAGGCCTTGCGCCCTCAAATCGGTGAGCACGCGCTCGCGCGCATCGAACCGGTCGAGTCCCCGGTACGCCGCGGGCGCCGCCTCGGACACTTTCGCATCGAGCGTCAGCATGCCGATCGCCTCGAGCCCATGGCGCTGCGCGACCGCGAAGTCGTTGAAATCGTGTGCCGGCGTGATCTTGACGCAGCCGGTGCCGAATTCGCGGTCGACGTAATCGTCGGCGATCACCGGAATCGTGCGGCCGGTGAGCGGCAGCACGACCTTGCGCCCGAGCATCGCCGCGTAGCGCTCGTCTTTCGGATTCACCGCCACCGCGACGTCGCCGAGCATCGTTTCGGGGCGCGTCGTGGCGACGACGAGGCCCCCGCTGCCATCTTCGAACGGATAGCGGATTTCCCAGATCCTGCCGTCTTCCTCCTCGGTATCGACCTCGAGATCGGACACCGCGGTGCCGAGCACCGGGTCCCAGTTGACCAGCCGCTTGCCGCGATAGATCAGTCCTTCGTCGAACAGCCGCACGAAGACCTCCACCACGGCGAGCGACATTTTCGCGTCCATGGTGAAGTAGCCGCTCTTCTGGCCTTCGGTGTCGGCGTAGGTCCAGTTGCCCGAGGCACCGAGCCGGCGCATCTGGCGCGTGATGTGGGCGCCCGATTCCTGCTTCCACTGCCAGACGCGCTCGATGAACTTCTCGCGACCGAGGTCGTGGCGCTTCTGGCCGGTTTCCTGGAGTTGTCGCTCGACCACGATCTGCGTCGCGATTCCGGCGTGGTCGGTGCCGACCACCCAGTTGGTGTCGAACCCGCGCATGCGGTGGTAGCGAACCAGCGCGTCCATGAGCGTTTGCTGGAACGCGTGGCCCATGTGCAGCGTTCCGGTGACATTGGGCGGGGGAAGCTGGATGCAGTAGGCCGGATGGCCGATGTCGCGCGAGGCCGCGAAGGTTCCGGAGTCCTCCCAGCGCGCATACCAGCGCCCCTCGACCGCGTGCGGGTCGAAGCTCTTGTCCAGGGACATGCTAGCGGTTCTTGCCTTTGATCCGTGGTTCGGCGAGCGCCCGGTCGACCGCGGCACGCACCGCCTGATGCACGGCGTCCTCGAGCCGCGGCAGAAGTTCCTCGAGCACGACGCGCTCGATTTCGGCGACGAGTTCGTCGGCGCGCGCGTTCACGCCAATGCCGGCCGCTTCGGCGGCATCGGCCACCTCGGTGAGCACCGGAATTTCCTCCACCGGCCGCCGTCCTCGCTTTTCGGGTTTGCCGCCGTTGCTCATTCCGCGGCGCCCCCCGCGAGATCGTGGCTGCGGATGGCATAGCCGCGGTCTCGATACCAGGCGAACCGCGCCCTCGCGGATTTCCGGTCCGCGTCGTCCGTCGACACGATTTCGAGCAGCCGGTCGTAGCGCTCGAAAAACTCAGGACAATCATCGGCCAGATTGAGAAGCACGTCGCCCTCCGGCGCCGAGCGGCCCTCGGGCGCGATCACGACGGGTGATTCCGCAGCGAGCGCGTCCTCGGCCAGGCAATGGGGGACGAAGGAGATCGCGGGCCAGGTCCAGAGCATGCGGTCGATTTTGTGCGCCAGCCCCGGCGTCGGTGCGAAGACCACCATGCGCTTATGCTGCGAAAGCGCTTTGCCCGCGAGCCGGCACGCGACCTGCAGGCGGTCGGCGGCGTTGAAGTAGAAATCGATCGTCGTCAATCCTTGCGTCCGGCGTGGCGCAGCGCGAAGCGCACCAGCAGCGGCACCGGCCTGCCCGTCGAACCTTTTTCGCGGCCGCTTTTCCAGGCCGTGCCCGCGATGTCGAGATGCGCCCAGCGCAGTTTCTTGGTGAAGCGGGAAAGAAAACAGGCCGCGGTCACGCTGCCGGCGGGACGGCCGCCGATGTTCGCCATGTCGGCGAAGTTGGATCGCAGCTGCTCCTGGTAGTCTTCCCACAGCGGCATCGGCCAGACGCGGTCCCAGGCCTCGTCGCCCGCGGCGCGGATCTCGGCGGCGAGCTTCTCGTCGTTGGCGAAGAGCCCGGTTGCTACGTTTCCGAGCGCGATGACGCAGGCGCCGGTCAGCGTGGCGATGTCCACCACCACCTCCGGATCGAACCGCCGCGCGTAGGCGAGCGCATCGCACAGGATGAGGCGGCCCTCGGCGTCGGTGTTGAGGATCTCGACCGTCTGTCCGTCGAGCGTCTTGACGATGTCGCCCGGTTTCGAGGCGGCGCCGCCCGGCATGTTCTCGCAGGCGGGCACCACACCGATCGCGTTCACCGGCGCGCGCATTCCGGCGAGCGCGCGCATCACGCCGAGCACGCTTCCCGCGCCCGACATGTCGAATTTCATCTCGTCCATTTCGGCGCCGGGCTTCAGCGAAATGCCCCCGGTGTCGAAGGTGATGCCCTTGCCGACGAACACCAGGGGCTTTGCCTTCTTCGCTGCGCCCTGGTAATGGAGCACGATCAGCTTGGGCGGTTCGTGCGAGCCCTTGGTGACCGAAATCAGCGCGCCCATGCCGAGTTTCTCCATGTCGCGCCGCTCGAGCACCTCGACCTTGAGCTTGTACTGCGCGCCGAGTTTCTTCGCCTCCTCGGCGAGATAGCCCGGCGTGCAATGGTTCGAAGGAAGGTTTCCGAGCGTGCGCGCGAGTTCGGCGCCTTCCGCGGTCGCCGTCGCTTCCTTCAGCGCCGCCTGCGCCTGGAGGGTCACGGGGCCGCGCAGCAGGCCGAGCGTCACCGTCGCGAGCGTCGGCGCGGGCGGTTTCTGCTGCGTCTTCAATTGATCGAAGCGGTAGAAAGCTTCGCGCCAGCCGAGCACGATCTGGCGAACGATCCAGGCGGCACGCCGGCGTCCGACCTTCTGGTCGGCGAGGAACACGGTCGCGTCCTTCGCGCCGATGTCCTTCAACGCGGCGGCCGCAGCGCGCACCGCGTCGCGGAATTGCGTTTCGCCGAATTCCTTCTGTTCGCCAAGGCCCACCAGAAGTACCCGGTCGGCCGCGAGGCCGGGCAGCGCGCGAAGCAGCAGCGTCGAGCCAGCGCGCGCGGAAAGATCGCCCTGCGCGAGTGCGCCGCGGATCGCGCCGCTCGCCGCCCGGTCGGCCAACTGTGCCGCGCGCGTGAGCGTCGTCGCGCCCGCGCCGCCGTCCTTGTACACCCCCAGAACGAGGCAGCCAGTGCGCGCGTTCTCGGGGGTCAATGCACGTATGCTAAATTCCAAAGCACTCTCCCGTGACGTTCAGGGCAAGTATCGCATGATCTTTCAGCGTTCGCTGCTGCGGGAGTTCGCGCATCTCGCGATGGCGGTGTTCCTGACGCTGTTCCTGATCGCTCTCACGACACGCTTGGTCCGCCTGCTCGGGCAGGCGGCCGGCGGCAAGATTCCAAGTGACGCGGTGGTCGCCTTCCTCGGCTTCTTCGCGGTCAACGTGCTGCCGGTGCTGCTGTCGCTGACGCTGTTCATCACCGTGCTGCTGACGCTGTCGCGCATTTGGCGCGATTCGGAGATGGTGATCTGGTTCAACTCCGGGCTGTCGCTCGCCGCCTGGTCGCGGCCGGTGCTGGTGTTTGCCGCACCGCTCGTATTCCTGGTGGCACTGCTCACGACCGTCATTTCACCGTGGACGGCGCAGCTGGCCGACGAATACCGCAGCCGCATCGAGGCGCGCGACGACCTGTCGCGCGTGGATCCCGGCGCGTTCGGCGAATCGCGCTCGAAGGAGCGTGTCTTCTTCGTCGAAGCGGTCGCGGGCGACAAGACCTCGGTGCAAAACGTCTTCGTCAACTCGGTGCAGCACGGGCGCACGGGCGTGATGGTGAGCGAGACTGGAATGACGGAGGTGGCGCCGAATGGCGACAGGTTCCTCGTGCTCCTGGGTGGCCGCCGCTACGAGGGGGTGCCGGGGGATGCCGAATTCCGCGTCATGGAGTTCGAGCGCTATGCGATGCGCATTGCCACGCCCGAGGGCGATGCGCCCGATACGACGCAGAAGACCCAGACCACGCTCGCGCTGATCGAAAATCCGAGCGACGTCAACCTCGGTGAATTGCTCTGGCGCATCGGCGTGCCGCTGTCGGCGCTGATTCTGGCGATGCTCGCGATTCCGCTGAGCTACGTCAATCCGCGCGCCGGCCGCTCGGTGAATCTCGTCATGGCGCTGCTCGTGTACGTCACGTACTCGAACCTGCTGTCGGTGAGCCAGGCGCGCGTGGCGCAGGGGAAGCTCGATTTCAGCGTCGGGTGGTGGCTGGTGCACGCGGCGATGCTGCTCGTGCTCGCGATCATGTTCGCCCGCCGGCTTACCCTGGTCGGGCTGCGGCGTCGCTGATGCGCATCCCGACCGTCGAGCGTTACCTCGCGCACCAGATCTGGGGGGCGGTCGGGTTCGTCCTGCTCGGGTTCCTCGCGCTGTTCGCGTTCTTCGACCTGATCGCCGAGTTGCGCGATCTCGGGCGCGGCGACTACCAGCTGCGGCAGATCTTCAGCGTGGTGCTGCTCGGGCTGCCCTCGCACGCCTACGAGTTGTTTCCGGTGTCGGTCCTGATCGGCACGCTGTACGTGCTCGCGCACCTGTCGAGCAACTTCGAGTTCATCGTGCTGCGGGCGGCCGGGCTCGCGCCGTCGCGCGCGGCGTTCGCGCTCGCGAAATGCGGTCTCGTGTTCGTCGTGGCGACCTTCGTCATCGGCGAATGGGTCGCGCCTTACGCCGAGGAATCCGCGCAGCGGGTCCGCATGCAGGCGATGAGCGCGGTCATCGGGCAGGACCTGCGCTCCGGCCTGTGGTTCAAGGATGCCCGCTCGTTCATCAACGTGCGCGAGGCACGCAGGGCGAACGAACTCAAGGACCTGCGCATCTACGAGTTCGATTCCACTTACCGCCTGAGCCGCATCAGCGTCGCTGCGCGGGCCGATTACGCGGGCTCGGGCGTCTGGCATCTGAAGGACGTGGCGCAGACCCGCTTCACTCCACAGGGTCCGGTGACTGCGCGCTTCGCCGATTCCGACTGGAGTTCGGCGCTCAATCCCGATCTGCTCAACGTCCTCATCGTGGTGCCCGAGCGCATGTCGATCTGGAAACTGAACCGGTACACGCAACACCTCGCCGAGAACAAGCAGAAAAGCGAACGTTACGAGATCGCGATGTGGAAGAAGATCTTCTATCCCTTCGCCACGCTCGTGATGATGGCGCTTGCGCTGCCGTTCGCCTACATGCACGCGCGCGCGGGGCTGGTGGGAGTCAAGGTGTTCCTCGGCATCATGCTCGGCATCTTCTTCCACATGCTGAACAGCCTGTTCTCGCACATCGGCTTGCTGCAGGAATGGCCGCCGGTCGCCGCGGCGGCGGTGCCGAGCGTGCTGTTCTTCGGAACTGCGGTCGCGATGATGCTGTGGCTCGAGCGCGTGCGGCCAATCGTCTACCGGATCAAAGCGCGCCTGCGGCCGCAGGTGTAGTGGAGCCCAGGTTCCCGGTGACCTCCTCGTGGAGGTGCTGAGCCCGAGATCCTTGATGTTTTTCTTCGATCCCGGGACTTCGGCCGTTCTTGCCGAAGTCCCGGGACACGGCAACCACGGCGGTGCGCGGTGGGCCCGGTTCGTGCCCGAGGGTCGCTTCGGTGTCTCGTGATTCCCCGCAATGGCGAGAAGCGCGGGGAATCACGAGATCGGACAAGAAACGCGGAATATTCGTACCCGAACTTGTGACTCAGGACGCTAGCTCGACACCAGTCGCACGAGCCGCGTCCGCGCCAGTCGGTCGTGGAGGAACTGCCGGTCGCGATCGAAAATCGCCCACACGACCGACACGAGCGTGGGCAGCAGCACCAGCGCGAGCGCAAATCGATACAGTGCGCTGGCCGGTTGCACCGCCGCGCCGCTTTCGCCTTCGAGCCGGATTTTCCAGGCTTTCATCGCAAGCGTCTGTCCGCCGCGCAGCCAGCACCAGAGGAAATACGCCGCGTAGACCGCAAGCAGGAACAACTGCAGCAGCGTTCGCGCCGATCCTGCCTCGCCGCGGCCGCCGCTCGCGATAAAGAAGACCCAGCTCGCGCCGAAGCCGACTGCGAAGAGCAGCAGCGTTTCGTACAACATGGAGGCCAGGCGCCGCGCAAGACCTGCCGTCGCGAGCGCGGCCGTGCTCACGGCATCGATGGCGCCGGGCGTGATTCGCGGGTTTGCGGCTTGGCGGGGGAGCGGGGTTTGCGCTTGGCGCGGACTTCGGGCGCCGGAGAGGCGTCGAACTTGCGTTTCTCGGTCGGCATCAGCGACTGGTATTCAGCCCATTGCTGCGTGAGATCCTGGCGCTTTTCGGGCGGCAGCTTGCCGATGCTCAGGTACTGCTCGCGCGCTGCGCGCCGCTGCTCGGGCGTGAGTTTCGCCCAGGCCTCCATTCGGCGATCGACGCGTTCACGCTCGTTCGGCTGCATCTTCGGGTAGTGCTTGGCGATTCCGAGCCACTTGGCGCGGCGCTCGCGGGAGAGGGTCTCCCAGCTCGGCTTGAGCGGCGCGAGGATCTGCTGCTGCTCGGCGGTCAGTTCGGCCCAGACGGGACCTTTCTTCGCGGGTTCCGCGGCCACCGCAACGCCCGCCGCGAGTGCAAAAACCAGCGCGGCGAGCGCGCGCGTCAACGCGCGGCGCGCTTCTTGAGCCATGCCTCGAAGCCCCGGTCGAGCAGGGCATCGATCGGCAGATCGTCGGTGAGCAGTTCGGCGTCGATCTGCACCATTTCCGCGAGGCGCGTGTTTTTCTGCCACGAGTACAGCCCGATCGCGAACACGGCCACGAGCAGCAGCGGGAGCACCACCCGCAGCGAAAAGCCGGCGACTCCGTCCACGTCGCCGCCATGGCCGGCCCATGCGGGCGCCCATTCGTGCTGCGGACGGTACGCCGCGAGCGCGCGTTCGCGCGCTGCGCGCAGGCGCTCGGAGGCACTGCGATTCAGGCGCGTGCCCTGGTTCAGGATGTTTCGGATCCGGATGCCGAATTGCGCTTCGTTCATGGTTGTCATAGCGTAATACCGCGTGCTTTGAGCGCCGTCGCCAACGCGTGCGTAGCCCGGGAGCAATGCGTCTTCACGCTACCCTCCGAGCAACCCATGGCCTGCGCCGTTTCCGCGACGTCCAACTCCTCCCAGTAACGCAGGATGAACGCTTCACGTTGACGGGCTGGCAAGCGCGTAATCTCTTGCTCAATGATTTCAAGAACTTGCGATCTTTCCTGAAGATCTGCCGGCGATTCGGAAAAGTTCGACCCGTCGGCCGCCTGCAAAGTTTCCAGCGGATCGCGATCTTCGTCGTCGGCGTGCGGCGGTCCGAGCGAGGAAAACAGCGACATCCACGTCGAGCGGACTTTTTGTCGCCGGTACCAGTCGCGAATCGCGTTCTGCAGGATACGCTGGAACAGCGGCGGCAGTTCCCCCAACGGCTGGTTCGCGTAGCGCTCGGACAGCCGCAGCATCGCGTCCTGGACGATGTCCAGGGCGGCCTCCTCATCGCGCACCGCGTAAATCGCCTGCTTGAACGCGCGCCGCTCGACACTTTCGAGAAACGCCGACAGCTCGCTGCGGGTTGCCAGGATCCTCCCTTGCCGCCGCGATTGCGGTCGGGTTTGTTGTCTCGAAATGGTACCAAACCCCGGTGCCCGAGCCTGCAGCCGCGGCTTGACCGCAGCGCAACAAATCCATTAACGTTCAAAGTCTTTCGTCGCACTTGTCTGGAAAATTCATGGACCGGGTGAAGGCCGAGCAGTTGACAGGCGCCGAGATCGTCGTGCGCTGCCTCCAGGAGGAGGCCGTGGACTACGTCTTCGGCTATCCCGGCGGCGCGGTGCTCTACATCTACGACGCGCTGTTCAAGCAGGACAAGGTACGCCACGTCCTGGTGCGCCACGAGCAGGGCGCGGCGCATGCGGCCGACGGCTATTCGCGCGCCTCGAAGAAGGTCGGCGTCTGCCTGGTCACCTCGGGCCCCGGCGTGACCAACGCGGTCACGGGCATCGCTACGGCATACATGGACTCGATTCCGATGGTGGTGATCACCGGACAGGTGCCGACGCCTGCCATCGGGCTGGACGCGTTCCAGGAAGTCGACGCAGTCGGCATTACGCGACCCTGCGTGAAGCACAACTACCTGGTGAAGAACGTAAACGATCTCGCCGGCACGATCCGCAAGGCCTTTTATCTCGCGAGGACCGGCCGTCCGGGACCCGTGCTGGTCGACATTCCGAAAGACGTCACCGCCCAGGTCTGCGAATTCCACTATCCGGAAACCGTGGTCATGCGCTCCTACAACCCGACGCGCAAGGGCCACGCCGGGCAGATCCGCAAGGCGGTGCAATTGCTGGCCGAGGCAAAGCGCCCGTTCGTCTACACCGGCGGCGGCGTCGTGCTGGCCGATGCGGCTCCGGCGCTGACCGAACTGGTGCGCTTGCTCGGGCTGCCCTGCACCAACACGCTGATGGGATTGGGCGGCTACCCCGGCACCGACCGCCAGTTTTTGGGCATGCTCGGCATGCACGGTACCTACGAGGCGAACATGGCGATGCAGCACTGCGACGTGCTGTTCGCGATCGGCGCGCGCTTCGACGACCGCGTCATCGGCAACCCGGCGCACTTCGCCCAGAATCCGCGCCGCATCGTCCACGTCGACATCGATCCTTCGTCGATTTCCAAGCGTGTCAAGGTCGACATCCCGATCGTCGGCAACATCCCCGACGTGCTCGACGAGATGCTGCGGTTGTTGCGCGCCGGCGAGGCGAGGCCGGATCCCGCGGCGTTGCAGGCCTGGTGGGAACAGATCGAACAGTGGCGCGCGCGGGATTGCCTGCGCTTCGACCGCAGCTCGAAGATCATCAAGCCGCAGTTCGTGATCGAAAAGCTCTACGAGATCACCGGGGGCGACGCCATCGTGACCTCGGACGTCGGCCAGCACCAGATGTGGGCGGCGCAGTTCTACAAGTTCGACCAGCCACGGCGCTGGATCAATTCCGGCGGCCTCGGCACGATGGGTTTCGGTTTGCCCGCGGCGATGGGCGCGCAGCTCGTCAACCCGGGGGCCACGGTCGCTTGCGTGACCGGCGAGTCGTCGATCCAGATGTGCCTGCAGGAACTCTCGACCTGCAAGCAGTACCGGCTGCCGATCAAGATCGTCAATCTGAACAACCGCTACATGGGCATGGTGCGCCAGTGGCAGCAGTTCTTCCACGGCAACCGGTATTCCGAGTCCTACATGGACGCGCTGCCCGATTTCGTCAAGCTCGCCGAGGGCTACGGGCACGTCGGCATGCGCATCGAGGACCCGAAGGACGTCGAGCCGGCGCTGCGCGAGGCGTTCGCCCGCAAGGACGACCTGGTGTTCATGGATTTCATCACCGACCAGACCGAGAACGTCTACCCGATGGTGCCGGGTGGAAAGGGCATCACCGAGATGATCCTGGCGGAGGATCTTTGATGGATCGTTTCGTGAATGGCACCGCGGCGCCTCGTCGTTCTTCCTGATGCGGCACATCATCTCGGTGCTGCTGGAAAACGAGGCGGGAGCGCTGTCGCGCGTGGCGGGCCTGTTTTCTGCCCGCGCCTACAACATCGAGTCACTCACCGTCGCACCCACCGAGGACGCGTCGCTTTCGCGCATGACGATCGTCACGACCGGGTCCGAGGACGTGATCGAACAGATCACCAAGCAACTCAACAAGCTGGTCGAGGTGATCAAGGTGGTGGACCTCTCGGACGCCGAGCACATCGAGCGCGAGCTGATGCTGATCAAGGTGCGCGCGACGGCGAAGGAACGCGAGGACATGAAGCGCATGGCGGACATTTTTCGCGGCCGCGTGATCGACGTGTCGGACAACACTTTCACGATCGAACTCACCGGCGACGGCAGCAAGCTCGACGCGTTCCTCCACGCGATCGAACCGAGCAACATCCTGGAGACGGTGCGAACCGGCGCAAGCGGCATCGGCCGCGGCAATCGCATCCTTCGGGTCTGATGGCCAGGTAAAAGGGGGTCAGACCCCCTTTTGATCGAAAAATCGAAAAAAGGGGTCTGACCCCTTTCTGGAGACGACGATGAAGGTTTATTACGACAAGGACGCCGACCTTTCCCTCATCAAGGGCAAGAAGGTCACGATCCTGGGTTATGGCTCGCAGGGCCATGCGCACGCGCTCAATCTGCACGACTCGGGCGTCAAGGTGACGGTCGGACTCAGGAAGGGCGGCGCCTCGTGGGACAAAGCGCGCAAGGCCGGCCTCAAGGTGGTCGAAGTGGGCGCGGCGGTGCAGGGCGCCGACATCGTGATGATGCTGATGCCCGACGAGCACATTGCCGCGGTGTACTCGGGCGAGGTCGCACCGAACGTCAAGAAGGGCGCGGCGCTCGCCTTCGCGCACGGATTCAACATCCACTACGGACAGGTGCAACCGCGCGAGGATCTCGACGTGTGGATGGTCGCGCCCAAAGCGCCGGGACACACCGTGCGCTCGACCTACGCGGGCGGCGGCGGCGTGCCGATGTTGATCGCAGTGCATCGCGACCGATCGAAGAAGGCGCGCGACATGGCGATGTCGTACGCCGCGGCGATTGGCGGCGGCAAGGCGGGCGTGATCGAGACCACGTTCAAGGAAGAAACCGAGACCGACCTGTTCGGCGAGCAGACGGTGCTCTGCGGCGGCTGCGTCGAGTTGGTGAAGGCGGGCTACGAAGTGCTCACCGAGGCGGGCTATGCGCCGGAAATGGCGTACTTCGAGTGCCTGCACGAGCTGAAGCTGATCGTGGACCTGATGTACGAGGGCGGCATCGGCACGATGAATTACTCGATCTCGAACAACGCCGAATACGGCGAGTACGTCACGGGGCCGAAGATCATCGACGAGGGCACGCGACAGCGCATGCGCGAGGCGCTCGCGCGCATCCAATCCGGTGAATATGCCAGGGACTTCGTGCTCGAAAACTGCGCCGGGGCGCCGACGCTGCTCGCGCGCCGGCGGATGACTGCGGAGCATCCGATCGAAAAAGTCGGCGGGCGATTGCGCGAAATGATGCCCTGGATCCGTAAGAACCGGCTGGTCGACACCTCGAAGAACTAGCCACCTGGAACAGGGGAATCCGACGTTCCCCCGTAACCCCCTTTCTGGCCGAACCGGGAATGCGTCCCGCCTATCCCCATCCGATCATCGCCCGCGAGGGCTGGCCGTTCCTCGGCGCGGCCTTCGCGCTGGCGCTCGTCGCCTGGGTGCTCGGCGGCTGGCCGTGGTCGCTGCCGTTTCTCCTCGCGACCGCGTTCGTACTGCAGTTCTTTCGCGATCCGCCCCGCGATTCGCCCGATGATCCACAGGTGGTCGTTTCGGCGGCCGACGGCCGCATCGTCGCGGTCGAACGTGCGCGCGACCCCTGGCTCGAGCGCGACGCGCTCAAGGTTTCGGTGTTCATGAACGTGTTCAACGTGCATTCGAACCGCGCGCCGGTGGACGGCCGGGTGCAAAAGCGCTGGTACCACGCCGGGAGCTTCGTCAATGCGGCGCTCGACAAGGCCTCCACCGAGAACGAGCGCAATGCGGTCTGGTTCCGCACCCCTGCCGGGCAGGACATCACCTGCGTGCAGGTCGCAGGCCTCATCGCGCGCCGCATCCTCTGCTACGCGGAGGAAGGCGCCGACTTCCGGCGCGGCGAGCGCTACGGATTCATCCGCTTCGGCTCGCGCGTCGATCATTACCTGCCGCTCGATGCGCAGGTCACTGCCGCACTCGGCGACACGGTATCGGCGGCCGAAACGGTGATCGCGCGGCTCGCACCGAATGGCTGAGCAGCCGCCGCCGCTGCCCGGTCTGGCGCGCGGCGGCGCGTTTCGCCGCCGCGGCATCTACCTGCTGCCGAACCTGTTCACGACCGCGGCGCTGTTCGCCGGGTTCTACGCGATCGTGCAGGCGATGAATTTGCGCTTCGAGCAATCGGCGATCGCGATTCTCGTCGCGATCGTGCTCGACGGGCTCGACGGCCGCGTCGCGCGCCTGACGCGAACGCAGAGCGAATTCGGCGCCCAGTACGATTCGCTCTCCGACATGGTGTCGTTCGGCGCCGCCCCGGCGCTCGTCATGTACGAGTGGGCGCTGAAGGATCTCGGGCGCTTCGGATGGATCGCCGCGTTCGTCTACTGCGTCGGCGCGGCCCTCAGGCTGGCGCGCTTCAACGTCAATCTCGAAGTCGTCGACAAGCGCTTCTTCCAGGGCCTGCCGAGCCCGGCCGCCGCGGCGCTGATCGCCGGGTTCGTCTGGCTCGCGAGCGACAACAAGATTCCCGTGTCGTCCTACGGCATCCCGTGGATCACGGGCGCGCTCGCGCTGTACGCCGGCGTCACGATGGTCTCGAACGCGCCGTTCTACAGCTTCAAGGACATCAATCTGAGAAAGAGCGTGCCGTTCGCCACGGTGCTGTTCATCGTGCTGGGGTTCGTGCTCGTGTCCTCGGATCCGCCGATCGTGCTGTTCCTGCTGTTCTGCGGCTACGCGCTGTCCGGCTACGTGCTCTGGGCGATCGGCAAGCGCGCGAAGCCGCCCGTGGGGTCAGAGTAACCCTTGGCTCAGGGTCAGAGTTACGCGCACGCGATGGCAATTGGTTCGCTGGCGCTGCGCGCGTTACTCTGACCCCGGGTTGAACCTGGAGTCGATCCGACCTTGATGCCTATCGAAGAACCGAAGCCGGTCGCCGCGCCGAGCGGCTTTGCGCTTTTCGCGCTCGGCTTCAGGCCGTTCTACCTGCTCGCCGCGGCATTTGCAGCGATCGCAATGGTCGTGTGGGTCGCGTCGGTCCACGGCCTGCGCTGGCACGGCTATCTCGCGCCCGTGCTCTGGCATCAGCACGAGATGATCGCCGGGTTCGCGCTCGCGGTGATCACCGGCTTTCTGCTGACGGCGGGGCGCGTCTGGACCGGGCGTGGAACCCCCGAGGGCTGGCCGCTCGCGCTGCTTGCGCTGCACTGGCTCGCGGCGCGCGTGCTGATGTACACCGGGCCGGCGAGCGCCGCAGCGGTCGTCGACGGCGCGTTCCCGTTCGTGGTCGCTGCATTGATGGCGCGTGCGATCGTCGGCGCCGGCAACCGGCGCAACTATTTCGTGATCGCGCTGCTCGCCGCGTTCGGCGCGGTGAATCTCTGGTTTCATTACGCGCCCGGCGAGCCGCCGATGCGCGCGGCGCTTTGGCTCGTGATGACGCTCATCGTGGTGATGGCCGGGCGCGTCGTGCCGTCGTTCACCGCGAATGCGCTGCCCAAGGCCGGTGTCGTGCTGCAGCCGCGGCTCGATCGCGCAGCATTGGTGGCGACGCTCGCCGCGTTCGCATCCGATGTGCTGGCGCTCGGCGCCGTGTTCGTCGCGCCATTTGCGCTTGCCGCGGCCGTTCTGCATGCCCTGCGGCAATGGGGGTGGCGACCGTTCGCCACGCGGGGACGGCCGATTCTGTGGATCCTGCATCTTTCTCACGCCTGGATCCCACTCGGCTTCGTGTTGCTTGCGCTTGAATCATTGGGGATCGCGAGCGATGCGGCACCCCTGCACGCTTTCGGCGCCGGCGCGATGGGCGGACTGATCATCGCGATGATCACGCGCACTGCGCTTGGACATACCGGCAGGCCGCTGGCCGCAGGGGGCGGCGAGATCGCGGCATACGTATTGGTGCACGTGGCGGCCGCGCTTCGCGTGTGGGCGGCGCTCGCACCCGGTTCGGCGTACTGGTGGATGATCACGCTCTCTGGCGCGGCCTGGTCGATCGCATTCCTCGTCTACGCAGCGGTCTATCTGCCGCGCCTCGCACGCCCCAGGCTCGACGGCAAACCAGGCTGAAGGGCGGGTGGTGGCGCCGAGCCGCCAGGCGACAGGTCGCAGCGGGATGGGGTACCATCTCCGGGTAATTCTCTTGGAGGAGGATTCGATGAAACCCACATCACCGTGGTCCCGCGGCGCCGTTGCCGCCGCACTTGCCGTCGCATCGTTCGCCGTCGTTGCTCAACCGACGCTTCCATCGACGCTCGCATGGAGCGCGTACGACGTAGGTTCGGGCGGCTACAACCAGGCCGTCGCGATCGGCAATGCGCTCAAGCAGAAGTACAACGTCAGCCTGCGCGTGCTGCCCGGAAAGAACGACATTTCGCGCACGCTTCCCGTGCGCTCCGGACAGGTGCAGTTTTCCGCCAACGGCGTGGGCGGCAGCTACCTTGCGCAGGAGGGCGTGTACGAGTTCGGCGCGCCCGACTGGGGCCCGCAACCAATCCGCGGACTGCTGCTCAACACCTCCGACCAGGTGCTCACCGTGGTCGCGGCAAAGGACAGCGGCGTGAAGACGGTCGCCGACCTGAAAGGCAAGCGCGTCGCCTGGGTGATCGGCGCCCCCTCGCTGAACCAGAACATCACCGCCATCCTCGCCTTTGCGAATCTGGGCTGGGACGACGTCAAGAAGGTCGAGTTTGGCGGCTTCGGGGCAGCGATGGACGGCATCATCAACAACCAGGTCGACGCTGCGTTCACTTCATCGATCTCGGGCAAGGCCTACCAGATCGCCAAGTCGCCGCGCGGCCTGGTCTACCCGGTGATCTCGCACAAGGACAAGGAAGGCTGGAAGCGGCTCAATGCGATCGCGCCGTTTTTCTTCCCGTTCATGGGCACCGAGGGCGCCGAACTCTCCAGGGATCAACCGGCCGAATCGGCGAGCTATCCGTACCCGATCCTGATGAGCTACGCGGCGCAGGACGCGAACCTGGTCTACAACATGACCAAGGCCATGGTCGATACCTTCGACGCGTACAAGGGCGCGGCGCCGGGCAACGCCGGCTGGGCGGTCGACCGGCAGAACTTCGCCTGGGTCACGCCGTACCACGACGGCGCGATCCGCTACTGGAGGGAAGCGGGGCTGTGGAAGCCGGAGCACCAGGCGCACAACGACAAGCTCGTCCAGCGCCAGAAGGTGCTTGCCGGGACCTGGGAGCAGGTGAAGAAGGCTTCGCACGCAGACGACAAGGCCTTCGAGCGTGCCTGGATGAAGGCGCGCGCGGATGCGCTCACCAAGGCGGGGTTCGATCCGGTTCTGACGAACTGGTGATCGCGATTCGCGCGCGGCGCGATCCGCCGCGCGCGAACTCCGGAATCCGCGATTCGTAGATGAGCGCCGACACTGCGGTCCAGCCGCCGATCGAGGCGCGCTACCGCAGGCTCTCGCATGCGTGGCGCGGGCTGCTGATCGTCGTCGCCCTGGCGGCGATCTTCCTCGCGCTCAACCAACTGCTCAATCTCGGTTTCTTCGTCGGCCGCGTACTGCTCGACACCGCGTACCTGTACTGGCTGTGCGCGTTGCTCGCCGGTTGCGTCTTCATCCTCATTCCCGCCCATCGAAACGCGCGCCGCGACGGTGTCCCGTGGTACGACGCGGCGCTGTTTTTCACGACCGTCGCGGTGTTTTCCTACTTCGCGTTCAACGCGCACCGCATCGTCACCGAGGGCTGGGAGTTTGCCGCGCCGCAAACCGCGGTCTGGGTCGCCTGCGTCGGCTGGCTCGTGCTGCTCGAGGCGACGCGCCGCGCCGGTGGCACCGCGGTCTTCGTCGTGGTCGCGCTGGTGTCGCTCTATCCGGTGTATGCGGGCCATCTTCCCGGGCCGATTTCGGGGTTGCCGCAGCCACTGTCCACCACCGCGGCCTACCACTTCGCCAGTTCCGAAAGCGTGCTCGGCATCCCGACGCGCGCCTTCGGCGAACTGGTGATCGGCTTCGTCATGTTCGGCGCGGTGCTCCAGTACACCGGCGCGGCGCATTTCTTCAACAATCTTGCGTTTGCGCTGTTCGGCTCGGTGCGCGGCGGCCCGGCCAAGGTGGCGATCTTCGCCAGCGGCCTGATGGGCTCGGTATCGGGGAGCGTGGTATCGAACGTGCTCACGACGGGCGTCGTGACCATTCCGGCGATGAAGCGCATCGGTTTTGCGCCTGCCTACGCCGGTGGCGTCGAGGCCTGCGCCTCGACTGGAGGCGTGCTGATGCCGCCGGTGATGGGCGCGACAGCGTTCGTCATGGCGTCATTTCTCGGCGTACCCTACGTTCAGATCGCGGTCGCTGCACTGATTCCATCGCTGCTCTTTTACCTGGGCCTGTTCGTTCAGATCGACGGCTACTCCGCGCGCCGCGGCCTGAAGGGATTGCCGCGCTCCGAACTGCCCGCGCTCGGCAAGACCTTTGCCGAAGGCTGGCACTACATCATCGTGTTCGTGCTGCTGGTGTGGATGCTGCTCGTGCTGCAGCAGGAAGCGATCGCGCCGTTCTACGCCACCGGGCTGCTGCTCGTGATCAACCAGTTCTCGGAACGCTACCGACTCGACTGGAAAAAGCTGGGCGCGCTGGTCGAAGGCATCTGCGGGGCGCTGGGCGAACTCTCGGCGCTGCTCGCCGGGGTCGGCCTGATCATCGGTTCGCTGTCGGTCACGGGGCTTGCCGGTACGCTCGCCAACGATCTCGTGTACCTCGCGGGCAACAACATCTACGTGCTGCTGGTGATGGGCGCGATCACCAGCTTCATCTTCGGCATGGGCATGACGATCACGGCGTGCTACATCTTTCTCGCCATCGTGCTCGCACCGCCGCTGGTGGGCGCGGGCTTCGACCCGGTGGCGGTGCACCTGTTCATGATGTACTGGGGAATGGTGTCGTTCATCACCCCACCCGTGGCGCTCGCGGCGTTCGTTGCGGCAGGGATCGCACGCGCCGCGCCCATGGCGGTCGGCCTGCAGTCGGTGCGCCTGGGCAGCACCATGTATTTCGTGCCGTTCTTCTTCGTGCTCAATCCCGCCCTGATCCTGCGCGGCGCGCCCTGGGAGATCGCCGTGGTGGTGGCCACCGCCGTGCTCGGCATCGTGCTCATTGCCGCGGCGCTCGAGGGCTATCTCCTCGGCGTTGGGCCTCTGCGTGGAACGGTGCCGGGATGGCTTGCGCGCCTGCTGCTGTTCACGGCCGGAATCGTTTTCGCGATGCCCGGGGGAGGAGAGCTTGGCTTGAGCCACGCCGATCTCGGATTCATCGCGATTGCGATCGCGGCGGTCGGCGCCGCGCTGGCCTGGGCCCATCGGAAGGCAGTCACGTCCTAGCCGAAGCTGCGCCCTGGCGTGCCGACGCCATCTCAGGTCGTGGCGGAAGAAATTCCCTTGCGCCGTCGTTGTACCCTAGAACCATGACGACAGCGGAAAAGCAATTCCGCGCCGAGCTGGTGAGCCTGCTGCCCCGGCTGCGACGCTTCGGTCGCGCGATCACGGGCCATCGCCAGGACGCCGACGATCTGGTGCAGATGGCGCTCGAGCGCGCGCTCACCCGGCGCGAGCAGTGGGAAGCGGGCAGCCGCTTGTTGAGCTGGCTCTTCAGGATCATGCAGAACCTGTGGATCGACGAATTGCGTGCGCGCAGCCGGCGCGACCGAGTGTTCGCGCCGGAGGAAGCCGGCGAGCACGTAGGCGTGAGTACGACTGAGGCGCAGATTGACGCGCTCGCGGTTCGCAAGGCCATGGATCGGCTGAACAAGGATCAGCGCATCGCGGTGAGCCTGGTGCTGGTCGAGGGGCTTCCTTACCGGGAGGCAGCCGAGGTGCTGGGCGTCCCGATCGGCACGCTCACGAGCCGCCTGGCGCGGGCAAGGGAACAATTGCAGGCCACGCTCGGCGATCTCGCGCCGGCGAATGGCATGGAGGCAGGGCGATGAGATTCGCAGACGATGTCTTGATGGCCTATGTCGATGGCGAACTCGATGCCGCGACACGCGCTGCGATCGATGCGGCATTGACGCAGGATCGCGAGCTCGCGGTACGGATCGAGCGGCAAAGGGCGTTGCGGCACGCGGTTCACGCAACCTACGAGCAGGTGCTCGACGAACCGATGCCGCGGCGCCTGCTCGATCTTGCAAGCGGCGCGATTCCCGAATCGGATCGGACCACGGGGTACGCGAGGAACAGCCGTGCCAATCGGTTTGCCTGGCTGCGACATTGGACCTGGTTCGAATGGGGATCGATGACCGCCAGCTTAGCGATCGGTGTGCTTGCGGGCGGCGCATTGCTCGGAGTCCTGCGCGAGAACTTCACGGATGCGGGCAAGGGATTGGAGTTCGTATCCGATGGCGCCGGTCTGCGCGCCCGGGGTGCGCTGGCGCGCGCACTCTCGGAACAGCTCGCAGCCACGCAGGCGCCCGGCGCACCCGTCAAAGTCGGGCTGAGCTTCGTTTCCAGGTCGGGCGAATACTGCCGCACGTTCACGCTCGAGCGCGGTGGCGCCGCGGGCCGCCTTGGAGGGCTCGCGTGCCGGAGCGGCGGCGAGTGGCGCCTCGAACTGGTCGCGCAGGATGATCGCCCTGCGACGCGCGGCGAGTTCCGCACCGCCGCGGCCGGAACGCCTCCGGTCGTGATGCGGGCGCTCGACGAGCGCATCGAGGGCAGCACGCTTGATGCGAATACCGAGCTCGAGGCGCAGCGCCGCGGCTGGGTGCGTTAGCGCAGAACGCGAAGGAGCCGGGAACATGCATTGGAAGCGCAAGGTGCGCGCAGCGGTATCGGCGATCGCTCTGGCTTGCGCCTTCCCGGCTGCCGCGCAGCTCAATCTGCCGCAACTTCCGAATCCGCTGCCAGCGATTCCCGTGTTGCAGACTCCCGCGCGGCTGGCATCCCCGCTCGACGCGGTGCTCAATCGTCGCGATCTGCTCGATCTGCGCAAACTGAAAATTCGCGATCTGCTGCAGCAGCATCGTCGATCGATCGAACTCGATCCTGCGGGCGAACCGATCGTGCGCAACCGCCTCGTCGTGCTCGCGCCATCGGCCCCTGCGCTTGAAGCGGCGCGCGCGGAAGGGTTCGCAATCGAGCGCGAGCGCGTTCTCGAAGGCATCGGTGAGCGTGTCGTCGTACTGCAAACGCCTCCGGGCATCGGTACCGTGTCGGCGCTGGAGCGTTTGCGCCTGCTCGATCCGAAGGGCGAATACGATTTCGATCACATCTATCTTGCCGCCGGCTGGACACGTTCAGGGGTCGCAATTGCGCAGGCGGGCGATCCGCGTCCGACGGGCGCCGCCGTGCGTGGCCCGACCCCGGTCACGAAGATCGGATTGGTCGATGGCGGCGTCGATCTTCGTCATCCGGCGTTGCTGGCATCGGACATCCGGATTCACGGGTGCGCGGGCGAACTCGTGCCCGATGCGCATGGCACGGGCGTAGCGTCATTGCTCGTCGGGCGCGCGGCGGGATTTTCCGGCGCGGCGCCCGGCGCCGCCCTGTACGCAGCCGACGTGTACTGCGGCCTGCCCGCGGGCGGTGCCGCCACCGCGCTCGTCGAGGCGCTCGCGTGGATGGCGCGTGAGCAGGTGCCGGTCATCAATATCAGCCTCGTGGGTCCGGCCAATCGCACGCTCGAACGCGTGATCCGCACGCTGATCTCGCGTGGGCACCTCGTGGTCGCTGCCGTGGGCAACGAAGGACCGGCGGCGCCGCCGCTCTATCCGGCGGCGTACCCTGGCGTGATTGGCGTCACGGCGGTCGATTCCGACCGACGCGCGCTGCCTGAAGCCGCGCGCGGTCCGCACGTCGCATTTGCGGCACCGGGAGCAGACCTCGCGGTGGCGGCGACCGGCGAGCGCGGGTATACGACGGCGCGCGGCACGTCGTTCGCCGCGCCGATCGTTGCAGGTTTGCTTGCGACGAGCGCGAACCGGGGGGCGTCCGCGATGGAACCTGCGGCTGCGCAGATTGCGGTCCGCGCGCTCATCGCCAGAGCCATCGATCTCGGCCCGCCGGGCCGCGATGACATCTACGGTTTCGGATTGCTCGGCGACGATCTGCGCGTTGATCCGCGCACGCTGCGCTGAGCGCCGGGGCGGCGTTACAAATAGTTTCGATCGTCATGGACGGAAACCACGGGTCGGTTCGTTGTCGGGATTGAGAGCTGCGGATGGTCCGCGGTTCCCAAACGACAAGGAGAGAAACCATGAAATCCCGTCACATCTTGGTCACGACTTCGCTCATCGGCGCGCTTGCGGGCGCGACACCAGCCATCGCCAATCCGCTCGGAATCGTCTCCGGCGGCGCGGGCGCGTTCGGTGCGCTCGGCGGAACACTCTCGGGTCCGAGCGCGGCTCCGATGCTCGGCGTCGGCAGCGCGATCGGCGCCGCCGGGCAGTTCCAGGGCGCGATCACGCAACGCGGGGCCGTTATCGACCCGTCGCTGGCCGGCCACGCGAGCGGATTCGTACAGTCGACCGGCAGTCAGGCGCGCGCCCGGATCGAGGGCGCGGGTGACGCGACGCTGCAGCAGTCATCGGCGGCCGTCGGCGAAGTCGGCGCGGCCGCAGCGACGGCTGCGAACGCGAATGCGGCAGGCCGCCTGCCCGCCGTGAACCCCTTGCGGGTCCGTCCGCCGCGCAGTCTGGAGGCGGGGGTTTCCGCGCGCGGGGACGCTTCGGGTTCGGCGAGCGCCGGCACGCCTTCGGCTTCCGCTTCGGCTGAAGCTGAAGGTTCTGCGCAATCACAAGCGCAGGTCAAACGCTGAAGTACCGGGTGCCGCGCCTGAAACCGGGACGCGGCACCCGGCGATCCGCCGGTTGCCGCTTGTTTCGATTGAAGATATAGTCCGGCCATGGCTTCGACCCTTCGGTTCGGGCTTTGCGTTTCCGGCGAACGGCTGTTCGCCGGCCTGCTGCTGCGCCCAGCGCGCACAAACTAAACTCCCACAATCCGGCAACATCCTGCGCCCGTCCGAAAGGCGGCGGGGACATTTCGCATTCGGAGCGGCCCATGAACACAGACAGACTCATCATTTTCGACACCACGATGCGCGACGGCGAGCAGAGCCCCGGCGCCTCCATGACGCGCGAGGAAAAGCTGCGCATCGCGCGGGCGCTCGAGCGCCTGCGTGTGGACGTGATCGAGGCCGGATTTCCGGCATCCTCCAACGGCGATTTCGAGGCGGTGCGCGCGATCGCCAACGTGATCAAGGATTCGACCGTGGCGGGACTGTGCCGCGCCAACGACCGTGACATCCAGCGGGGCATCGACGCGCTGAAGGGCGCGAAGTCCTGGCGCATCCACACCTTCATCGCGACCAGCCCGATCCACATGGAAAAGAAGCTGCGCATGACCCCCGAGCAGGTGCTCGAGCAGGCGCGGCTCTCGGTGCGGTTCGCGAGAAACGCCTGTCCCGACGTCGAGTTCTCGCCCGAGGACGGCTCGCGCTCGGAACCCGATTTTCTCTGCCGCGTGCTGGAGACGGCGATCGCCGAAGGCGCGACCACGATCAACATGCCGGATACGGTCGGCTACGCGGTGCCGCAGCAGTTCGGAGAGTTCATCCGCAACCTGCGCGAGCGAATCCCCAACTCCGACAAGGCAGTGTGGTCGGTGCATTGCCACAACGATCTCGGCATGGCGGTCGCGAATTCACTCGCCGCAGTGATGACCGGCGGCGCCCGCCAGATCGAATGCACGATCAACGGGCTCGGCGAACGGGCGGGGAACACTTCGCTCGAAGAAGTGGTGATGGCGGTGAAGACGCGCTCGGATTACTTTTCGCTCTCGACCGGCATCGACACGACGCAGATCGTGCCCACCTCGCGCCTGGTGTCGCAGATCACCGGCTTCGTGGTGCAGCCGAACAAGGCGGTGGTCGGCGCGAATGCGTTCGCGCACGCCTCCGGCATCCACCAGGACGGCGTGCTGAAGGCCCGCCAGACCTACGAAATCATGACTGCCGAAGACGTCGGCTGGTCGACCAACAAGATCGTGCTCGGCAAGCTCTCGGGGCGCAACGCCTTTCGCCAGCGGTTGAAGGAACTCGGCATCGAGCTGGAGAGCGAGGACGCGGTCAACAAGGCGTTCCAGCGCTTCAAGGATCTCGCCGACAAGAAGGCGGACATCTTCGACGAGGACCTGCAGGCGCTGGTGGCGCAGGAAGCCGGCCGCTCGGGCGAGGAGCACTGGCGGCTCGTCACCATGAACCAGGCGAGCGGCATGGGCGAACGGCCGCACGCCTCGATCGTGCTCGCCGAGAACGGCGACGAGCGCAAGGCGCAGTCGGAAGGCGACGGCCCGGTCGATGCGACCTTCAAGGCGATCGAATCGATTGCCAAGAGCGGGGCGGAGCTGCTGCTCTATTCGGTCAACGCGGTGACGCAGGGCACCGAGTCGCAGGGGGAAGTGACGGTGCGGCTGGCGAAGGGCGGGCGGGTGGTGAACGGCGTGGGTGCCGATACCGACATCGTGGTCGCGTCGGCGAAGGCCTACATCAGCGCGCTCAACCGCCTCGACAGCAAGATGCAGAGGGTCAATCCGCAGCACCAGCTCTAGGCGATCGAAAGCCGCGCGGCATTGGGTTTCCTCAAGTCTCCCGAGTTTGCGCGGAAGCGACGCTTCCGCGCAAACTCGGGAGATCGATGGAACGGCAAAGGCGCGACCACTCGCCGATGGTCCGGGTGCGGCTTCCGGTCGAGAGAACGAGCAACCCGGCCACGACCTCGAACGGAGCGGCCTCCCGGCATTCATAAGACGGTTGTCTCAGGGCATACTCAGGATTCATACCACCGTTTCTCGCGTCTCGTATCCTTGGGACCGGTTCGTCGAGGGGAGGGTCCATGATGTTCACCGCCAATCCGTTTGCCGGCCTTTCTGCGTCGATGCCGCCGGCCGTCATGCAAACCTACGTCGTCGCGATGATCGTGCTGGTGGCGGCAGGGACGCTGTTCGACATCTGGCACAAGGGAAGCGCCAGGTACTTCTTCGATCATTGGCGAAAATCGAAAGGGGAAGGTTCGCAGCAGGTCGGCGAAAGCGAACTGGTGTCGATCGCCATCAGGACCGGCCTCGTGGACGTGCTGGCGTCCGGGGAATTCTGCAACGCTCGGCGCCGGGTCGCCCACCTGCTGACCATGTACGGGTTCGTGATCCACGTCGTCACCACTGCGGTCATGGTATTCGGCTTCCCGACGCCCGCGACGCCGACGCCGGGCATCCTGCCGTTGCTGTGGTGGATCGGCGGCTTGATGGTCTGCATCGGCGGATACTGGTTCTGGTTCTTCATCCGGGTCGATGTCGCCGCCGAGGGCCATTCGCGATTGCGCGTGATGCGCGCGGATCTGTTCATCCTTTCGCTTCTGGCCAGCGTCACGCTGGGCTTGGTCTGGGCCTTCCTGCAAGCGAGCGCAGGCGCCGCCAGCAACGTGTTCTTCGGGCTTTACGTCGTCGCCACGACCGTGCTGTTCGGATCCGTGCCGTGGTCCAAGTTCGCCCACATGTTTTTCAAGCCCGCGGCAGCATTCGAAAAACGGGTTTCCTACGCGAACGGCTTCAGGAGCAACCTGCCCGGCCCCGCCGACAAACCCGAGCAATACGGCAGTGCTCGCGAACAGCCACGGCACTATTGATCGGAGACGACAAAAACCATGCCGACTTTCGTATACATGACCCGGTGCGACGGTTGCGGGCATTGCGTCGACATCTGCCCGTCCGACATCATGCACATCGACAAGACCTATCGCCGCGCCTACAACATCGAGCCGAATATGTGCTGGGAGTGCTACTCCTGCGTGAAGGCCTGCCCGCAAAACGCCATCGATGTGCGCGGTTATGCCGACTTCGCCCCGCTGGGCCACAGCGTCCGCGTGCTTCGGGAAGAGGCCAAGGCGACGATTTCGTGGCGGCTTAAGTTTCGCGACGGCCGCGAGAAGAACTTTGTGTCCCCAATCCGAACGACGCCCTGGGGATCGATCAAGGGGCCGGCCGAATACGACGCGCCCCGCCCCGAGGATTTCGCCAATCAGGAACTCGCACACGAACCGGAGGCACTCAACATCAAGGGCGGATTGCCCGCGCTGCGTCCGGATCAACTCAAGCAGGGAGTCGTCTGATGGGACTCTTCGGAGGCAGGAAAACGGTTTTCGTCGACGCGGACATCCTCGTCATCGGCGGCGGCATGGCCGGCTGCGGGGCGACCTACGAGGCCCGGTACTGGGGGCGCGACCTGAAGATCGTCTGCGTCGAGAAGGCGAACATCGAGAGAAGCGGCGCCGTGGCCCAGGGCCTGTACGCCATCAACTGCTACATGGGCATGCAATGGGACGAGAACCAGCCCGAGGACCATGTGCGCTACGCGCGCAACGACCTGATGGGCCTGGTGCGCGAGGACCTGGGCTACGACATCGCCCGGCACGTCGATTCGTCGGTGCACAAGTTCGAGGAATGGGGCCTGCCGATGATGAAGGACCCCAAGACCGGGCGCTACCAGCGCGAAGGCAAGTGGCAGATCATGATCCACGGCGAAAGCTACAAGCCGATCGTCGCCGAAGCGGCCCGCAAGGCCGCGACCAAGGTCTACAACCGGATCATGGTGACGCACCTTCTGATGGACCAGAAGGCGAAGCGCGTCTCGGGGGCGGTCGGCTTCAACGTGCGCACGGGCGACTACCACGTGTTCCGCGCCAAGGCCGTGATCGTGGGCGCCGGCGGCGCGTCGCACATCTTCAAGCCGCGTGCCGTGGGCGAGGGCATGGGGCGGACCTGGTATGCACCCTGGAGCAGCGGGTCGTGCTACGCGCTTCCGATCCAGGTCGGCGCCAAGATGACGCAGATGGAAAACCGCATCGTCCTGACCCGCTTCAAGGACGGCTATGGTCCCGTCGGCGCCTACTTCCTCCATCTGAAGACGTACACGCAGAACGGCCACGGCGAGGAGTACGAGAAACGGTGGTACGAGGACACCAAGGCTTTGGTGGGTGAGTACGTCGACCATCACCCCGTGCCGACCTGCCTGCGCAACCACGCCCTCCTCAAGGAGCTGGCGGCCGGCCGCGGTCCCATCCGCATGGTGACCAAGGAGGCCTTCCAGGACCCCCACAAGGAGACCGTCGGCTGGGAGAACTTCCTCGGCATGACGATCGGGCAGGCGGTGGTCTGGGCGTCGCAGAACATCGACCCCAAGCACATCAATCCCGAACTGACTACGTCAGAGCCTTATGTCATGGGATCCCACGCCACCTGCTCCGGCGCGTGGGCGAGCGGACCGGAAGATTACGCCCCCGCGGAGTATCAGTGGGGCTACAACCGCATGATGACCGTCGATGGGCTCTTTGGCGCCGGCGACACCATTGGCGGCACCGCCCACAAGTTCTCCTCAGGGTCGTTCACGGAAGGCCGCATCGCCGCCAAGGCCGCGGTCAAGTACGTGATGGAAAAAGGCCGGGACCAGCCCCAGGCCAGCGAACAGGAATATCGCGAGCTCGAAAAGCTGATCTACCGGCCGCTGGAGAACTATCGGATCGGCCGCAACGAGATCGTCGCCGGCACCGTATCGCCGAGCTATCTTCTGCCGATCCATGGTCTGCAGCGCCTCGAGAAGATCATGGACGAATACGTGGGCGGCATCAGCACCAACTACATGACGAACGGGATGCTGCTCGAGCGCGGGCTCGAGCTCCTGACCATGCTGAAGGAAGACATGAGCCAGATGGGCGCCGAAGACCTGCACCAGCTCCAGCGCACGTGGGAGCTGCACCACCGGCTTCTGGCCTCGGAGTCCGTGACCCATCACACACTGTTCCGCAAAGAAACACGGTGGCCGGGGTATTACTATCGGGGCGACCACATGAAACTGGATGATGAAAACTGGCACTGCTTCACCCTGTCGCGCTACGACCGGGATTCCGGCAAGTGGGAAATGGAGAAGGCGCCCGTCTACCACATCATCGACTAACCCAACGACAGCGGCGAATCACCGATCCTGCTACAAGGGACCGGGAGTGCGAGTCTCCCCGTCAGCGCGTAGGGCTGGCTTTGGGCAGTCTCGCAAACGCTACGGCAGCGACGAAGAACGAAATACTGAGAACGAGTTCGGCCCCCGCGAGCCACTGGCTCGCCCCGCGATCGGCCCACGTGCGGACGACGCCCTCGGTGAAGTAGGCGAGGATCAGCATCGCCGACCACTGGTAGGCATAGCGCCGGCCGGAGACAATGCCGGGGAGCGGCAAAGCGAGCGGCGCGGCCTTGAGCGCAAGGAGCGAGCCGCCGGGACGCAGCGGCGCGAGCCAAAGCTCCCACGCAAGGCACAGCGCAATGAGCGCGACAAGCGAGATCGAAGCGACGATTCGAGCGAACTTCGGCAATGAAGGACCTGGCACCAGATATTTTCCGTCAGCGACTGCTGATCGAAGGCTACTACACCATCGAAGTGACGCGCGAATCGCTCGCGGCCTACCTCTCAGGCGTCGCGGCGCACCTGGGCCTTCGCGCCTACGGCGAGGCGGCGATCTTCTCGCCGGGCGGCGAGGGCAAGGCGGAAAACCAGGGATTCGACGCGTTCCTGCCGCTCGTCGATTCCGGCATCTCGGCGTACGTCTGGACGGGCCGGCGATTCGTTTCGGTGTTTCTCTTCACCTGCAAGGGATTCGACGAGGCCGCCGCGATCGAATACACCAGGCGCCAGTTCGCCATCGCGGGCGAAATCGCTAGCGCGCGAGTCTGAGAGCGATCTCCGCGAGCCGCTTGCCCTGCGCGATGCAGAGCCGGCGCTCTTCGTCGGTAATTGCCTGGTCGTTCGCGACGCCGGCGAAATGCGTCGCGCCGTAGGGCGTGCCTCCGCTGCGCGTCGAGTTGAGTTCCGGGTTCGTGTACGGCAGGCCCACGATCAGCATGCCCTGGTGAAGGAGCGGCAGCATCATCGAGACGAGCGCGGTCTCCTGACCGCCGTGCAGACTCGCGGACGAGGTGAACACGCAGGCCGGTTTCCCGGCAAGCGTGCCCTTGATCCACTGCGGCGTCGTGAGTTCGAGAAACGCCTTGAGCGGCGCCGCCATGTTGCCAAAGCGCGCCGGGCTGCCGAGCGCGAGCCCGGCACAGCGCTCGAGGTCGCGCGGCTCGCAGTACGGCGCGCCGGCGGGCGGGATCTGCGGTTCGGCCACTTCGGTCACGGGCGCGATGCGCGGCACGGTGCGAAGGCGCGCTTCCGCCCCCGGAACGTGCTCGATGCCTTCGGCGATCAGTTCGGCGAGGCGCCGGACCGATCCGCCCGCGCTGTAATAGAGCACCAGGATCTCGTTCATGCTGCGGGTATCATACCGGTCCGGGAGATCCATGACTTCGATTGCGCGCCGCGACCGGCTGATCGTCGCGCTCGACGTGCCTGCGCCTGACGAGGCGCGCGCACTGGTCGAGCGACTGGGCGACGCGGTTTCGTTCTACAAGATCGGGCTCGAACTCTTCACCGCGGGCGGATACTTCGAACTCCTGCAGTGGCTGCGCTCTCGCGGCGACAAGGTGTTCGCCGATCTCAAGTTTTACGACATTCCCGAGACCGTGCGGCGCGCCGTCGCGAACCTCCGTGGCTGCGGAGCGACCTATCTCACGGTGCACGGCGACCGCTCGATCCTCGAGGCGGCGGCGAAGGAAAAGGGCGATCTGAAAATTCTAGCGGTCACGGTGCTGACGAGCCTCGGCCCGGCCGATCTCAAGGCAATGGGCCATGGCGGCGACGTTTCGCAACTCGTGCTCGAGCGAGCGCGCCACGCGCTCGAGGCCGGATGCGACGGCGTGATCGCCTCGGGCCTCGAGGCTGCGGCGCTCAGGGAACGATTCGGCAGGCGGCTCCTCGTCGTGACGCCGGGGATCCGTCCGGTGGCCGAAGGCCGGGCCGACGACCAGAAGCGGACGGTGGGCGTGGCCGAGGCGTTCGCGAACGGCGCGGACCACATCGTCGTCGGGCGCCCGGTGCGCGACGCGCCGGACCCGCGCGCCGCGGCGTTGGCCATCCAGCGCACGATCGAAGGGATCTTCCCGGCCTGAGGCCGATCAAGACCGTCCGAGTTCCGCGCGCATGCGCCGCACCATGAGACGCGTGTAGAGCACGGGCGCGAGGCGGCTCAGCCAATACGACAGCACCGCGATGCGGCCCACGAGCAGCAGGTGCTTGCCGCGTTCGAGCGCGCACACGATGCGTTCCGCGACTTCGGCCGGGTCGAGCGCCTCGCCGACGACGGTGCGCGGGCCGCTCGCAGGCGTGCCGTCCGCGCCGAGATGCGTGCGCTCGATTCCGGTGCGGATGAACGAAGGGCAGGCGATCAGCACGTCCACGCCGCTGCCGTCGAGTTCGGCGCGCAGCGTGTCGAACAGCCCGTGCAGCGCGTGCTTGCTCGAGGCGTAACCCGCGCGCGCGGCGAGCGGCGCGAATCCTGCGACGCTCGATACCGCGACGATCGCGCCGCGGGCTGCGACGATGGATTCGAGCGCGGCCTGGGTCGCGTTGAGCGTGCCGAAGAAATTCACCTCCATCACCTGCCGGATCACGGACGGATCGGTCGCCTCAAGCAGGCTGCGGTGGCTGATGCCCGCGTTGTTGACCAGCACGTCGAGCGAACCCAGGCGCTCGATGATCTGCGCCACGCCTTCGCGGCAGGATTGCGGCTGGGTGATGTCGCAGGGCAGCGCGAGCACTTGCGCCGGCAGCAGAGCCAACCCGGCTTCGTCGAGATCGAGTGCCGCGACGCGCGCGCCGCGCGAAAGGAAGGCTTTCACCAGCGCGCGCCCCAGCCCGCCGGCCGCGCCGGTGATCGCCACGACCCGGCCGCCAAGTTCACGCCGCGGCATGCGCGAGCGCCCAGTGCTCGAAGGCCTCGCGCGAACTGCAACGCGGCGCGAAGCCGAATACCTGCTTGAGCCGGCGGTTGCCGAGCACCGGCCGGTAGCGCAGGAAATCGACCTGCTCGGGGCCGTAGCGCGAAACACCGATCGGGCGCAGGACCGCGAGCGCAAGCTGCAGCAGCCACGCGGGCAGTTCCACGCAGCGCTTGCCGAGCCGCTCAGCGATTTCCTGAACCGTCATGGCGCCGTCACCCGCGAGGTTGTAGATCCCCGGTCGCGCGCTCGCTACGGCGAGCGCGAGGCATTCGACGACGTCGCCGTCCCAGACGAAGCTGAACGGGCTCGCCGCGCCGCGGATCGCGAGCAGCCGGGGCCGCTCGAAGAGGGCCGTGATCTGATTGTGCGTCGTCGCGCCGATCACGGTGCAGACCCGGAACACGAACTGCGCGAGCCGCGGGTGCCTGGTGCGATAGTTCGCGAGCAGTTCCTCGACCTGCCGCTTGTGGTCCGAATAGGCGAATTCCGGATTGCCGCGAAGCGGTTGATCCTCGTCGAGCTCGGGCGGATTGTCGGCGTGATAGCCGTAGGCGGCGCCGCTCGAGGTGACGACGATGCGTTCGACTTTCGCGGCGACGCAGGCATCGAGCACGTTCCGCGTCCCGATCACGTCGATTGCGTGCTGTTGCTCGCGACTCATTCCCGGTGGCGGCGTCACCACGGCGGCGAGATGAACCACAGCGTCGGGACGTGCCTCGCGAATCGCAGCCGCGGTTTCCGCACCGGCAACGTCGGCCGTGACGTAATCGACGCCCGCAATTCGCCTGTCCGGACCGATCGGCCGCAGGTCGAGCGCGGTGATCGAACCGCGATACTCACGCGCAAGCGCTTCCAGCAGCAGCGAGCCGACGTAGCCCCCTGCGCCGGTGACGAGGATGCTCACGCCGCAGCGGGCGCCGGCGGCCTGCGCGACCACCAGGTCGCCACGGTCAGACCCGAGATCAGGTGCCAGGTGCCCCACCATGCCGTGACGATTGCCATGCCGCCCAGTCCGTCGAAGAAGTTGAAGATCAGCACCAGGCCGAGCGCCGAATTCTGGATTCCGACTTCGATCGAGACCGCGCGCCGGTCGCGCTCCGGCAGCCCGGCGAGTCGCGCCGCCCAGTAGCCGGTCGCGAGCGCGAGCGCGTTGTGCAGGAGCACTGCGAACACGACGAAACCCACGTAGGCAAGGAAGTAGCCCCAGTTGGCGGCGAGCGCGCCGACGACGAACAGGCCGAGCGCGACGAGCCCGAACCAGCGCATCGGTTTGCGCAACCGCGCCGCGAGCCTCGGCATCCGGTGCGAGACGAACAGCCCGGCCGCCATCGGCACGCCGAGCAGCAGCAGCACCGCGGCGACCATTTCGAGCGGGTTGAGCGCGACCTCGCGCAGAATCTGCGCGCCCTCCGGGTGCAGGCCGCCCCAGAACGCGAGGTTGAACGGCGTCATCACGATCGCTGCGAGCGTCGAGAACGCGGTCATCGTGATCGAGAGCGGCGTGTTGCCGCGCGCATAGTGGGTGAGGAAGTTCGAGACGTTTCCGCCAGGGCAGGCGGCCACCAGGATCATGCCGAGCGCGATGCTCGGGGCAGGCCGGATCGCGAGCACGAGGAGGAAGGTGAACGCGGGCAGCAGCACGAACTGCCCGAGCAGCCCGATGAGCGTGGCCTTCGGGATCGCGGCCACGGCGCGGAAATCGGCGAGCTTGAGATCCAAGGCGACGCCGAACATCACCAGCCCCAGGATCGCGTTGAGCAGCGCGAGCGACTGCGGGTTGAAGTTGAGCCGGACGAGGTCGATTTCGGCCACGGCGTTATCGCCCCGCGGGCTCCTCGTGCATCTTCTTGAAGTGGATCAGGCCCGGCGCCCACATGTGCTTCACCGGGTCGACGTCCACGTGGACCACCGCGCAGCGTCCCGCATCGCGCGCTCGCTCGAGCGCCGGGCGCAGCGCAGCCGGATCCGCGACGCGCTCACCATGCGCTCCCATCGACTCGGCGAGCTTGTCGAAGGCGATTTCACCGAGGTCGGCCTTGATCGTTTCCTCGGGTCCGAGCGACTTCATGATCAGCGTCTTCCAGGGGCGCAGCATGAACTGCTGGTTCATCTTCACCATGCCCCACTGCTTGTCGCAGAGAACGACGTACACCACGGGCAGTTTGTTGCGGATGGCGGTCTCGATTTCCTGCGGATGAAAGCCCATTGCGCCGTCGCCGGTGATGCACACCACTCGGCTCGCGGGCCGCGCGACCGCAGCGCCGAGCGCCTGTGCGACACCAGCGCCGAGCATGCCGAACTTGAACGTCGAGAGGAGCGTATTCGGAACCCGCGCCTTCGAGTAGAACATCGCCCACACCGCGGCGTTGCCGCCATCGGCGACGAAGACGGTGTCTTCCGGGAACACCTTGCCGCAGGCGTGCGCGACGTGCGCAGGGTTCATCGGCGACTGCTGCTCCTCGAGCGCCTTGTCCCAGCGCTCGCGGTCGCGGCGGCGATCCTCGGCGTAGCGCGCGAGCGCGACGCGCCTCGGCGCGTGATCGCCCGCGCCGCGCCGCTCGAGTTCGGCGGCAAGCGCGGCAAGGAACAGTTTCGCGTCAGCGAGCACGCCGAGATCCGCGGGCTTGTGCTGGCCGATGGCCTCGCCGTCGATGTCCACCTGCACCGTCTTCTGCTCGGCGGGTCGGCGCCAGTACGGGGGTTTGCCCCACCAGTCGGTTTCGCCCACGCGCGAGCCGACGATGAGCGCGGCGTCGGAGTCGTTTCTCACGCGGTGGCAGAGCTTGACGTGGATCATCGGAATCGCGAGCGGCGAATCTTCCGGCAGCGCGCCGCGCGCAGCCCAGCTCGTGGTGACCGGCGCCTGCAGCAGTTCGGCGACGCGAGCGAGCTCCGCGAACGCGCCGCAATGGATCACCCCGCTGCCGGCGTGAATCATCGGCAAGCGCGCGGCAGCGAGCATCTGGGCCGCTTGCGCCACCGCATCGGCGGGCGCCGCTACCGGATGCGCGCGCCGGTACGAGCGCGGCGCCCAGATCGCGACCTCGGCCTTGAACTTCGAATTCATGATCGATTCGGGAACGTCGACGTGAACGACGCCGGGCCGGCCTTCCCAGCTCTTGCGAAGCGCCCGGCGCACGATCTCGCCGATGCGCTCGAACGCGGGCACCGCGCAACTCGATTTGGCGAGTTTCGAGATCGCGCCCTGCTGATCGAAGCATTGATAGCTGCCGATGCGGTCCGGATACATCACCCCGGGGCGGCGCGCGCTGGTGATCGCGAGGACGCGGTTGCCCTCGGCCTGCTCGACCGCGATCCCGGGAAGCAGGTTGGCGACGCCCGGGCCGTTGCTCGCCATGCACACGCCGAGCCGTCCGCTCATCCTCGCGTACGCCCCTGCCATGTGCGCAGCGCTAGTTTCGTGCCGCGGGGTCACGATTTCGATGCCGAGGCGATGCAGCGCCGAGTAGAAACCGAAGTAGGTGCCGTCGATGATGCCGAAGACTTTTTCGACGCCTTCAGCCTGCAACATGCGGGCGATGACCTCGCCCCCGGTGGTGTCCGCCATTCCTTGTTCTCCCTTGAAGCGTGCCGAAGTTTCGCACATCGCGCGGCGCGCTTGACCGGCGTGGTTCGCATGCCCATGCTTCAACGTTGACCATGGATCATTTCCTGCAGGCGCTCGCCGGCATTGCGGGCCTCGTCGCGCTCGCCTGGATCGTGAGCGAGAGGCGCGAGGCCGTGCCCTGGCGCGCGGTGGGGTCAGGTCTTGCATTGCAACTCCTGCTGGCGCTGCTGCTCCTCAAGCTGCCGTACGCGAAGGATGCGTTCCTCGTGCTGAACGACGCGATGCTTGCGCTGGAGAAGGCGACGCAGGCGGGGACCTCGCTCGTGTTCGGCTATCTCGGCGGCGGCCAGCCGCCGTTCGCGGTCACCGATCCCGCATCGAGCTTCATCCTCGCCTTTCGCGCGCTGCCGCTGGTGCTGGTCGTGAGCGCGCTCTCGGCGCTGCTCTTTTACTGGCGAGTGCTGCCGGCGGTGGTGCGCGCGATTTCCTGGCTGCTCGAGCGCTCGATGGGCGTCGGCGGCGTCGTGGGCCTCGCGACCGCGGCCAACGTGTTCGTCGGCATGGTCGAGGCG
>ORMF012219344.1_pt1 | contig 46806 bp, 14 predicted proteins | sample 1779871 | NCBI WGS metagenome assembly ORMF01 (sample SAMEA104232316, study PRJEB22302) | groundwater metagenome | biome: forest; feature: aquifer; material: groundwater | place: USA | collected 2011-08-07 | depth 5.4 m | reverse complement strand
TAAAAAAAACTTGACCGAACCTTGACAGTGCGTGTTCGTATGATATACTTTTCTATGCTGATCTTTGACTATGACACCGACAAGGTGTTTATGCCCGGCAGTCCTTCCGTTAATGGGAGGCGGGTATCTTTCCATACTGGAAAGATAATAGAAGCCCTAAGGGGTTCGCTGTTTCATCGCCTGAAGAAGGGTGGTGGAATAGAAGGGCAAGGATTGTCTGTTGAACACTTAAGGTCGTCGCGATTAGGCTCGGGGTAAAACCCATGACACGCAGAAAAAATGAAAAAGGTCAAAGTCTAATGGAATATGCCATGGTCGCGGCGGTTGTTGCAGCTGCTGTTATTGCAATGAGCACCTACGTGTTCCGGTCCGTACAGGCCACCCAACAGACGATTCAAACGGAATTCCAAAAAGAATAACAGATAAAGTTCATTGCTTGACAATGAAGCCGGATATTGTGCCGAAGGCACGAAAGACAGGCGGCTTTATTGGCAAGAAAAAGTTTCTTATTTAAGGGAGGAAACCATGTTGAGGAAAAAGAAAATAACTTCTTCGAAACGTGCCGCCCACAAAAGAAAAGGGCAAAGCACGGTTGAGTATATCATTTTGGTGGCGGCTGTTATCGGCGCCATTTTGATATTCTCGGGTAGTTTCCGTACAGCGTTTAAGAATACGCTGGAGAGCGGCACCAACGGTATGGAGAACATGGCCAACAGGCTCCAGACATCCAGACCGACGGGATAGAAAGACAAACATCAGTAATTATCTTAAAGAAATTCTAGGAGGAAAAAATCCATGTTTAGAAAACTGATCAAAAATAAAAAAGCGCAAAATACCGCCGAGTACGCGATCCTGATCTCATTGGTCGTGGCCGGTATTATCGCGATGCAGACTTACGCGCAGCGCGCACTTCAGGCGCGGGTGCGTGATGCCGCGACGTACCTGAAAACCAACACCTCGGATCTGGGCAACTCGGTCCAGTACGAACCGTATTATCTGACAACCCAGTATGAAGTTGAACGCGATGAATTCACAACGAAACAGTTCGGCAATGCCGTAAACTCAACTCGTGTGGACGCTTCCTTGGGCAGAACGCGCCTTGAGAATGGCTTCCAGGAGTCGAGTTATAATTCTGCAATCTTCAATGAATCGTTTTAATTGAAGGAAACATTATTGAGAGCTCTCTCATGAGGAGAGGGTAACTTTTAGGAGGAAAATCAAATGTTGACCTATTTAAATAAACGCAGAAAAAAGGGACAGAGCACCCTGGAGTACGCGGTCCTGATCATCATCATCATCGGCGCTCTTTTGTCGATCCAGGTCTATATCAAGCGCGGTATTCAAGGACGCTTGAAAGGCGCGGCTGATGATATCGGGGATCAGTTCTCTCCCGGGAATACCAACTACGTCCAAACCATCAACACGTCCAGCCATTCCAATGAGACCTTCACGAAAGGTGTCAGCAAATCGGCGTTGCTGGATGATGAAGTGACAACGACCACCACCAATATGTTCCTTATCAACCAAGATCAGGAGTTCTGGGGCAGGTAATAGTCTCCAGATCGGTTGTGATGTTTTTGTCAAAAACATGGCTTACCTGGGGACTTTCCCGGGTAAGCCATTGTTTTTTGGACAGCCCGCATTTGCGGACTGTCCAAAAATCCTGACGAATATGGCAAAATTATCCAAGAGAATTTTGCCATGTCTTATGAGTCAGGGTGAATAAACTAAATTCGGCATTCGCAACAAAGACCTTCTATGTTAAGATATCTCAAAAGCAACAGAGCCCAAGCCGTTATGGCGGAATATGTCCTGGTTTTTTTTGTGGTCATGGGAGTGGCCACGGCCATGACTATTTATTTCAAAAGGGCCATACAGGCGCGCGTGTACGACGCCCGCAACACGATGCTCAATATGGTTGTGCAGCGCACCAAGGGATATTACACGGGCAACATCCAGATCGGGTACGAGCCCTATTACAGCAATACGGCTTCAGTGGTTGTCCGTAGCGAGAATACCCGCAGGGAGGTTCTGCCCTCGCCAGGGCTACCATCAGGGATATTTAACAAGACGATCGATGAGACGACAGCGGTCCAGACGCATGGCGAGACGGCAGCGCCGCGGGACGCGAATTAACAATGGTAAATAGTTAATGGTAAATGGTTAATGGTGGATGATTTGCTGATGGTCGGTTTTTTACCATTCACTATTTACCATTCACCATTAACCACATGTTTATGTTACGACAACATTTTTCGAGCGATAAGAAGGCGCAGTCGATCCTGGAATACACCATCGTCCTGGGGGTGATCGTTCTGGTCATGTTCGCCATGGGACCGATGCTCAAGCGCGGCACCCAGTCGCTTATCAAGGTAGTGGCGGACCAGGTGGGCATCCAGCAAAATGCCGAGCAACCGTTTGACGACAGAGGGCATCTGGAATCCGTGAATGTTTCCATGAACAGCTTCAGAGACAAACAGACCCAGGACTTTTTTGGGACAACTACTTATATTTTTAATGACGAAACAACGACGTCGTCAAGCATGTTGACCAATCTCGGCTACACTGAAGATCAATAATGACGAATGGAGCGTGCGGGTATGTTGCGTAAACTCAAAAAGGGACAAACCACCCTCGAATACATTGTCCTTCTGATCATTGTGATGGGCGCTTTGCTGGCGATCAGCAATTATTTCAAGCGCGGTATCCAGGGGCGATGGAAAGCGGCCATGGATGATATGGGAGATCAGTATGACCCGCGCGTCGCGGATACGTCCATACAGCACACATTGGTCCAGAACTCGGCGACAAGCATCATTACTTTAAATGATGCCGGCGGTTTTTGGACACTAAGGACGGATGATTCTATTACAACGGAACGCAAGCAGGGAACCGCTTCGGCGGGGGCATATTGATCCACCCCACTTTTTTGGCGACATAGGCACGAAGGGGTGAATCAACCACGACCAAGATAAAATATCCGGTGATGATTAAATCCAACCGACATGTTCGCGCCCAGACGGCGATAGAGTTGGCCGTGTTCGGGGCCATTCTCATTTTTGTGACCGGGGCGATTATCCGTCAATCCCTGGAGGCCGGGTACCAGCAGAACCAGAATCTCAAGGCCATGCGATTGGCCATGAAAACTTCCTACGAATATTCGGAAGGACTGGTCGGAGGCGGGGGGACGGTCGCTTCTCACAACAGGGCATCGGTCCTTTTGATCGAAGACCGCCTGACGGCGGATTCTTCAAAATTCGGGGCCATCGACCGCACGCAGCATATTTCCGCAGGCAGCGCCACGGACACCCGGCATTTGTTTATGCAGATCGATACCGGCGACAAGGAAGATCTGCCCGTGTATGATGTGTTCGTCAACGGAAAACACTTCCCTTTTACGCTAGCCGGTTTTAAAACAGTTCGTTTGGCGCAAGCATGCGCCGGTCTTTCCGTGCCTGATTGCGCGTCTCACGCCGAGTGTCTGGGTGATTGCAGCGCGCAATCCGTTCAACTGTATCCCGGACCCGACGCGGCGCTGTGGGAACCCAATTGTGTGAAAGTTGAAATAACCAAAAGGTGCCGGGATTTAAGCGGCGTGTGCCTGTCGGACTGCACTGATGCCCCCGGCTACACCTGTCCCGTGACGCCGATAATGTGCAACAATGATTGTTCCCCCGCGTCGCGGCAATCTTATGTGGAGCAGCCGCCCCAGACCGCGGGGTGCGCGAAACTTTTTACAAAAGCTTTTAATCATCCCCGGAATTTTGATTGGTGCGATCATGACGGCGCAGTGCCTGCCGCGCGAACTTGTGATCCGGTTTGTCCTGTGGGCGGGCCGGGGTGCAATTTGTCGGCGGAAGACCGTTTCGATCTGGACCGTGACGGCCTTGATCTGGACCCAGTCCTCCCTCCCGGCCCACCGGACCCTGATGTTCCCGTCGCCGAGCGTCCCTTTTTTTCCTGGCAATGGTATCAAGTGATGGGATTTAACGAGGAAGCCAAGCAGGGAACAGGGCTCTACCGCACCAGGACAAGCCTGAATGTGGGCGAGGGGATCAATTTCAGCGAGGGAAAGAACATTTCGCTGGATATTGACAAAGATCTCAAGGAAGAAAGCGTCCTTGCGGATACGATCCAAACGGCAGCGAACACTCCCGGGGTCATTACGCAATTTGATGTTCTTGACAGCCAGGCGGGAGACCTGGATTTTACGATCGGCGACAATGAAAATAAACCGCAGCCCGGCCTGGACTCGAACCTCAAGATGTATACCTTTGTGCATCCGGGAACCCAGTTTACCACGGAAGAAGGCCAGCTTTTCGGCGCGGGGAACGGCCAGTTCATCCGCACCACCCGCCAAAAGAATCAGGCCGACCTCATTGAGCGCGTTTTTCGGATCAGCAATGACACGGAGCGTTTTTGTTACAACAATAATCCGACGGACTGGGCCAATCCGCCCCGGGAGTCGGCATGCGTGTCCGGTTGCGGTGCAAATGCGGCCTGCGTTGCTGCCTGTCCGTTTGTTATTGCCGGGGTGACCGGGATGACCAATCCCGTCGAGGCTTGCGGTAACTGCTTTTCTTCAGATAATATTGAGAGAACGTGCATGGAACCAGACCCGACACGGTTGCGGATATTCATCCGCAGTCGTGTTGCGGATCTGCACGGGCACAAATGGATCACGAATACCAGCGGAGATGATTATGTGGATTTTACATTACCAACCGGGCCGTAAGGGGCAGGTCATGCTGGAGTTCACTTTCTGCATGATCATTATTTTTTTGATGATGTATGCCATCGTCATGGTCTTTCGCTGGGCCGGACTTGATTTGGCCGAGCGCAGGCTGGCTCACGACGCGCTTTTAACGACCAATGAGGTTGTTGAAAGTTATGGCACTCCCGGTGACGGGCCCTTGCGCCAGATCGACACGTATTTTTACCAACCGGCTAAAATGAACACGGTGTGGGATGGAAATTAGAGAAAAAAGAAATAAGAAGGGGCAGGTCGCGGTCATTTTGATCCTTTTGGTCGCCGCCGGCCTTATTTTTTATGCCATCACCATGAATCTGGGGCGGTTAAGCCAGATCAAGGCCCTGACCACCATCGCCTCGAACACCACGACCAGTCAGCTCGGTTCCCAGATGGCCAGTTACGGCCAGCAGATCTCCCAGGAGAGATTGGGCGGGCGTTTCCAAAAATGTAAATACTCCGGAGTATTGCGCGCGCTTATTATGGGGATCATCCTCGGCGGTTTAGCTATTTTCACGGCGGGGCTGGGCTCGATGCTGGCCACAGCCCTTGGTCTGCCGGCATGGGTAGGAGCGGTCTTGACGGGGGGGATCATGGCTATCCCGCTGGTGCTCCAAACGACCGTTATTGAACCGAGCTTAACGAACAAATGGAACAAATTAATGTCCGGGCTGCCCACCATCGAGGACAATTTTACCGAGCAGGGGATCATGACGGGGTTGCAGGGGGTGGTCACCGATCATGTCCTTGTCGCGGATGTCGACGACGCCGACCAGGACCAGCTGTGGGGATATGACGGCAACGAGCCCCGGGACCGGATCAGCCGTTTTAATATTTATTACAACGAACGGCTCAAGAGCATTAAGCCCAAAGACAACCAGGATGTGCAGGCCTTTATCGATGCCCTTAAGGAATTTTTGTATGAGGACCCACCCAGTGGTCTTGATGACGGCTGGGCCATTATCGACCCGTGGGTCGGATGTCCGACATCGGAATGCGACCCGTGTTGCGTTCCGCTCATGGATCCCGCGGACCCGACAGCGCAGTTGCGACCGGAAGAATGCCCTGATGACGCCACTGTTGTCCCGCAGTGCAAAGCCAACAGCCCTTATGGCGCCAATTATCCTTTTGTGTACGATCCGTTCTACGAGTTGCCCGGCAATAGTTTTTTGTCTTTCCGGGAACAGCTCGGCCGTGACGACGAGCACCAGTTATTTACCAAAGATCCGACAGATCCTAATTACGTCCAGCAGACGCCCACATTCCCTGTTCCGCCGCTTTTGCCTCCCAATAATTTTTTGATCCAGGATGCAACTGGCTATTACGCTACGGATGACAGGCCGGGCATCTTTTCCTATTTTTACAAACTTGGCGACTGGAAACTGGATCTGGCGGGGTGGGATTGGAACCCGGTGACTTTTGACCCGACGACCAATAATCCGCCGGAGCAATGCCATTGGGTCGCGCAGGCGTACGGCGCTCCCTACAATTTATGCGTGCCGGTCATGCCGACACTTTCGCCAGAACTCCGGCCGACTTTAACATTGCCCATTGATCCTGTCACTTTGACTTACAATACGCATCCTTATGTGGATAGCATTGCTGATAGCTTGGCGGCGATACCTGTGCATATTCCTTTGGCGCCGGACAAGATCGGTTATCTGGATCCGGGGGCGCCCCTGGGGACAGTGGAGCCGTTACGGGCGATCGTGGCGGACACCACACCCCCGGGCTTTTGTGCCGACGATATTTTGACCAACCCCGACTACCAAGGGTTTTGGAAGAAGGGGGGCGACCGGTTTTGCTCGCCGGGCGAGGGCGGTGCCGGTTGTACAACTTCCGATTGCTGGCCTTATTCCATGGAGTGTGCCAAGCAGGTGGGTTGTGATCCGGTCGCAAATCCGGAGGGATGTGTCTGCCGGGAAGTCCCTCCGGCGGAAAACTGGCCTGATGATTCCCTGGACAGTCTTGTTTACGGATTGCAGAATTTTATTCTCGACGCCCAGGAGATCTTCGCGATCGGGACCATCGATCAAATTGCCGAGGATTTTGAAAATTGGTACCCCAATATGGCCAAATGGATCGAACCAGGGACAGACCCGCCTCCTTCGGGAAGTAGCGCCGTGGCCGGGACCGACTGTTTTGGTGATGCCACCAACCCTTGTATTAATACCGAAGACGGTGGATTGATCAAGATGTACAAAATGATCCGGACCATGAAACAGCGCCTGGAGAGTTTACGGGATACTTCCTATGCCAGCGCGCCGGGGGTGTGCGACGAGGTTTGGTGCGTGCCGGGGGCGGGATGTCCTTTCGGGGGGAATCAGAGCCTGCCGACGGACCCTTCTTCCGAGGCGAGCACGTTTAATGTCAATGGCAATGCCGGCACGGGGGACATGGAAGATGTCGTTGCTTGCCTGGATTGGAATGTCAACCATACGGTGGCATATCCTAATGCCGCTACGTCTTCTGATCCGGCGACGACAACGGCCACCGGTAACGCCGACAAATTTAAAGCTTGTATCGATGAGTGCAATGCCGGAGGTCTCGGTGTGGCGGAGAAATGCGCGGATTTGCCCCGGTCGCTGGTGCGCGCGGTCGATACACGGCTTCCGAATCAAAATGACCTGGCTCGCCTGCACGGATGTCTTAATTCTTGCAATAACGCAAATTGTCAGGCAATGTCCCCGGCATATTTTACGGGCGATCCGGCGACGACGGATTTTGCGGCCACCGAATGCCCGACGTGGGGGCCGGGCAATGTCTGGTATGATGAGATCATCGCGGCTTTGGGGGGTGTTTGTAATCCGCTTCCCGGAGGCTGGCTGGACGGGATCATCCGCAGTTTCCCCGAAGCGCAGAACCAGGTGCCAAAATTCCTCCAGCGCCAGACATTTTTGCAGAACCGCTTGAATGAGATCAATAATGTCATCACCATTTTAGGTAATGCCGAAATCAAGTTTAATGAGTTTCTGACCTGTGCTGATGTGAGTCCGGCCGATGGTGAACCCGACGGCCCGGCGTGCAAATTGATCAAGGACCGGATCAATTATGTGTACAAAGCCTCCGGATTGCCCTATCAGGTTATTTACGGGTGGCAGGATGAAGCCACCACGGCGAACCCGATAGGACGCTGGCACCTCGTCAAGGTGGATGTCCGTATCCCGAGAAAATGCGACAATGCCTGCGGGGTGACGGGGGCGCCTCCCACAGAGACATTTGGGACGCCTGATCCGGCAATGTGGCCATGGGTGCAAACCAAGAATAAAGGATTTATGAACATGAAGCGTTGTTACTTCATGACTAATACCACGGGAATGGTCAAGACGCGGATCACCCGTTTTGATGAGAACAGAGGTTCGTCCATTCTTTTCCCCAACGGCGTGCCGCTTTGGGAATTCCGGTATTTTCATCCGAACCGCCCCATCGATTACAATGACCCGCTGAACCCTTACGATCCCCAGGATCTGCTAGGCGCTTGTGCGGGCAGCGTGGTCCCGGACCCGCCGCCGCTTCTTGGGCCGGAAACAAATCTTTATCGAGGGGCTTTTATTCTCAATGAACGCCTTACACCGTCTTTGGACCCGGGATGCGTTTCGGCCTGTGCTGGAAATTCTGCTTGTGAAGCGGCTTGCTTTGGGAATACGGCTTGCTGGGACCTGGCGCAAGCGATATTAACACGCGGGGTGACGACCGAGACTTGCGGAAAATATTATTGGCATGGGGGAATGCGGGAGGGGATGGGGTTCAAGTTCGTCCCCTGTCCTGATTTTTAATGTAGGCAAGGGAAACTAACGATGATGAAACGATACCGACGCAGAGGCGGACAATCTCTGATGGAATACGTGACGCTCGTCGCGATCATCCTGATCGCTTTTATGGTATTCCAGAAATACATCGGCCGGGGGTTCGCGGGGCGCTGGAAAAGCGTCGGGGAGGCTCTTGGCGGCGGGCATATTTATGACCCGCGCGCGACCACGGAATGTATTTATGATTTCCAATACACGAATTCGTGGTACGACCAGGCGTGTTTTGAGTCGAATGGTTGTGACTGCCTTTCGGTCCAGGCGAATGCCACGACCTGCCAGTCCTGCATCGGAAATTGTGCTATTGCGCGCTGCAATTGACCAGACACATCTTTGAGCAAATCCTTGTGGCATCTTCCGTCCGTTCGAGATATACTTAGGAAAACCTATGTTGGCTATTACCTTTTTTCTTATTTTTTGTACCGTCAGTCTTGTTGGCTACGCCGTCATCCCGGCCATGTACGGCCGTGCCGCCGTTCTGGGCGAAGAACGCCAACGCAAGCTCTCCAGCCGCATGGAGCATTTGATGCCCCGGCAGGAGGCCAAGAAGATCGGCCAGATCTTCGTCCTGGCCCCCCTTATGCTGGGCGCGTTCTTTTATTTCCTTTTTCCCGCCGGGTTAAATCTTTTTGGCATTATTTTCGGGATCGTTGCCGGATTACTTTTCCCCAGTATTTACATCCAGAGCCTCTCCTCAAGGACCAAGGACAAATTTAACGAGCAGCTCATCGACGCCTTGATGATCATGTCGAGCTCTTTTCGCGGGGGGTTGAGCCTCGTCCAGGCCCTGGAGGCGGTCATCGACGAGATGCCGGACCCCATCAATAAGGAATTCGGGATCGTCCTGGGGGAAAATAAAATGGGTGTTTCGCTCGAAGAGGCCCTCAATCACTTGTACACGCGCATGCCGCTCTCGGCCGTCCAGCAGATGATCACGGCGATCCTTTTGGCCCGGGAAACCGGCGGGAACCTGCCCGTTATTTTTACCCGGATCGTGACCAATATCCGCGAAACCAAGAAAATACAGCAGAATTTAGCCGCCTTGACGATCCAGGGGAAGCTTCAGGGCATTGTGATGAGCCTTCTGCCGATCGGGTTCGCGTTCGTCGTTTATTCGACCAATCGCACGATCTTCGACCACATGCTGCATTCCGACATCGGGCGCGCCATGTTGATGTACGCGGTCGTTTCCGAGTTTATCGGAGCGATCCTGATCTGGAAGATCAGTACTTTCAAAGATTTTTAATGTCACAACGTCACCAGCCACAATGTCACACGCGGGGAGTTTTTTTGGTGACTTGGTGACGGGTGGCCTTGTAACCTTTAAAATGGAGACACGATGTTAGCCCTGCTTTTGCTATTCGCTTACCTTTGCGTTGTCTTTTTTGTCGTCGGACTTATTCCGGTCGAGTGGGAAAAGCGTCCCAAATTGGTTTTAGCCGCCATGGACGCCGGCAGTGGCCCCAAGAAGAAAAAGACCATGACGACCCATATCCGCAAGATCGCCATGATCAACAAGCCGTTGTGCGTCGGGGGGCTGCGCAGCCGCCTCACCAAAGAGCTGGCCATGGCGCGCGTGAACATGTCGCCGGAAGAATTTATTTTCGTGAAGGAGATCATCGCGGGGTTGCTTCTTTTTATTACTTTTCCGTCGGTCAAGCCGGACCAGGTCTTTTTTTGGTTGTGCATGGGTTGCGCGAGCGGGTACATCTTGCCGGAATTCTGGATTAAGGGAAAGATCAAGCGCGTCAAGAATGTCATTGTCAAGGAGCTGCCGGATGCCATTGACCTTTTGGGGTTGTGCGTCAACGCGGGGCTGGATTTCATGCTTTCGCTTAAATGGGTCGTGGAAAAATCTCCCCCGTCGGTCATGGTCGATGAGCTCAATACGGTCTTGCAGGAGATCAACGTCGGGAAAACCCGGCGTGACGCGATCAAGGACCTGGCCGCCAAGTATGAGCTGCCGGATCTCTCCACCTTTGCCCGCACCCTTATCCAGGCGGATAAAATGGGGACCTCGGTCACGGAAGCTTTGAATATCCTCTCCGAGGACATGCGCCTGGCGCGCTACCGCCGCGGCGAGACGCTGGCCCTGAAGGCCCCCATGAAGATGCTCGTACCCCTGCTTGTTTTTATCTTCCCCGTCGTCGGCATCCTTGTCGCCGGTCCCATTCTCCTGGATTTCATGGAGAACAATCCGTTTAAAAATATTGCCCATTAATACCTTTATCCTCTGCAGGATCAGATGATCTCGGCTAAGCCCGCATCGACCAGTTCCTGGTTCAGGTAGTTCCCGTTTTTGAACATCTCATCCGGGCCCGCGCCCTCAAGCGAATAAAACACGTGCCCGACATACCTTCCGTAGACGTCGATCTTGTTGGTCTTGACCATCACGAACTCCGCGCGGGCCAATTGATTGAGCACGTATTTGCAGGATCCCTCGCCCTTGGGCTGGTCGATGGCCGGGGCATCGATGCCGGCCAAGCGGATGCGTTGCTCTTTCCAGACCTGGAATCCCAGATCGATGTTTAAAAGGAGAGTATCCCCGTCAATGACCCGTTCCACCAGGGCTTTGTAAAGGTAAGCCGGCCCGGTGGGGCGCGTCAGTTTTGGGAGGTTCTTTTTCTCACCCTTAGTTTCCGGGAGGGCCTCGTAGCGGCCTTCTTTGATGGCCTGGGAGAGCCGCAGGACGCTCCAAGCCCCTTTGTCAGCCTCTTCCTCGTACCATTGCCGTTGGGCATCATTTGTCAAAGCGAGAAGGCGTTTGTAATGTGACCAGGTCAGATTAATGCTACTAGTGGCACTTTTGTAGACTTGAGAAAAGAGGATACACCGCCTTAGGGTACTTGGATCAATGTCCAATTCTTCCGAAAGATCCTCCAGCACGGCATCCCCGTAGCCGGCGTTTTCCAGAAGTCCTTCGTCACAAATACGTTTGCCGATGTGCCAGTACGTTTGTACCAGCAGCCGGTTGGCAGCCGCGGCAGCTTGCTTTTGTCCCTCTTCAATGAGCTTGCGGATGTCCGCGACCAGCTTGGCGTAGCGGGATTCAGTGAGAACGGTTTGTGCCATGATTTTCTCCTTGGTTGGGTATTAAAGTAAATGTCCAATCATAAATTTAATCTCTCGCTTACGGAGGAACCTGATCCGCTACAGGACCAGGAATGCTTTATTGTATCTGGTGGGGAATGTTTTGTCAATAGGCTAAAGCGAGAGAGAGGGATGTGAATTAGCCCGCCAGTCAGCATCCCCACAGCATTGATCTCTTGGTAGGTATTTGGCGGAAAGCTTAGTCAAACGTTTGTTTGTTCATTAGAATGGACATTAGTACAGAATGGACAATACTTGAATAATGTCCAGTCTGAAGAGATGTGCAGGGCAAAAGGATCGATCGTGGCCCTGAAGGAATAGATTTCAGACTTGCGCAATGTTACTGGAAAAATGTGATTTTCCGTCCGGAAGACCGGAAATCCTCGTCGGGAAGCGCTTCCAATAATTGTATTAAAAAATATTTTTAAACTTTTTTTAAAAAGAGCGTAACATGTTGGAAAATAAAGAGTTTCGGACGTCTCTGAACTTGCTAATTGCTTGCTCCGTCTATATAATATGTTATACTCTCTTTGTTGATAAAACTTATTGCGAAGTTTAACGCCACGGAAACTCGCAAAAATGCCTAAATCAGCAATTCAGCCTCAAGAAGCTTTATTTCGTAAGGACTACCATTTTTCCGCGGTAGTCCTTTTCTATTTATCTTCACCGCGAGTTCCGGCAAATATCAGTTAACCCTATGGATCAAGTGCTCGATAAAATTCTGATTATACTTAGTATGAGCGTGGTTATTTATATTAATTTATACGAACCTGGGTCAGGGGCGCGCCGATAATGGACGAGCAAAACGACAACCTGGATACCCCCAAAGTTCAACCGGGTGATTACAATTACAAGACCTTCGCGAGTGCGGCGGAGATCTTGGGCCCGGAGGGGGGAGAAGCTGTGCCGGACCTGTCTTTGCTCCAGGGGGGTCAGCCGCAATATTTTCACAGCCGATTTAGCGGCTGGATCCGCGCGGTCGCGTTGACGGTCATCCTTGTTTTTGTCCCCGAGCAGGCCAGCTGGGCGTTTAATTACAATCCGCTGGTTTTGTGGGGGAATAAAGCAGGGGCCAATGGCTCCCCTGACGGGGACTCCCTTCGGTCGCAGGGGCCAGGAGCCAGTGATCAGTTATTTGCCACGAGCGACGAGCAACAAGCGACGAGCGACGAGATCGTCAGTGCCCGCATTGCCGCGAGCATCCAACATCTTCTGGATAAAGTTGCCTACAAAGAAAAGACCCGCATTCAACTGCAGTTGACCGATCCCGAAGATGAACTTACCCCCCAGCGAAGTCTTTTGATCGACTCCGACACGATGTTCACGCGTAACCGCATTCGTGAGATCTCCGACTGGTTGAAGGACCCCGGCATCCATCCTTTAAACTGCGGCGTGTACGCGATGAAAGACCTTTTGGCGAGCCAGAAAGTCGAGGTTCCGCTGGAAGAATTATCCGTGGCCACACTCATCGTGGATTTGATGAGCGATATCGTCAAGCCCGGTGAGCCCAAACTGAAGACATCTTTGTACGCCATTAACAAAGTGGCCAGCGCGTATGGCCTTGATTTCAAACCGGCCAAGCTCGAACCCTCTGACATTCTAAAATTAAAAACACCGTTTATTGCCAACTTCGGTTCCGAGCACTTCGTGACCGTCAACGCGGTCGATGAGAAAAATGTTTACTTCACCGACATCGGCCGGGCGCAGTCGCAGCCGAGGGAAGAATTCGCCGGCCAGTTAAGCGGCTTCGTCTACGCGGCGGATCTGGAAGAGCAAAATAATCTGTCGTTCGAATACGTGCCGGATTCGATGACCGCGTTCATCTGGGGCAACAAATACCGCGACAGATCGAAGGAATTGCCGGGGCTTTATTCTTTTGGAGACATCGCCGCCAGTATTGGTACAGAATTTTTAGGTGCCACCATTGCGGCCTTACAAGGATTCGCGATGGGCGGTCCTTTGGGCGCTGCTATCGCATTTGGCACCAGTCTCGTTGCCGCGGAATTCTCGAGCTCTATCGCCGCGGCGTGTTATGCAACGAATCATTGCAGTGAAGACGGGGCCATGATCTTGCAATCCGCGATCTCGGCGGGGATCAATTTCGCCGGAAATTATATGGGCAGTCAGCTGGCGGCATCGGGTGCAACCCCAGATGGATTTGTAGGGCCTCCCGAGCCTCCGCCCACGCTGCTTGGTATGGGGCAGGCATTCATTGTCGGCGCCACGATCGGGGCGGCCACCGGGTATATCCAGCTGAAGGTTACTCAATCAATGATGTCGGAAGGAGAAACACCGGATTTTATCCAACAGGCCACCATCGGAATGGTGTCCTCGCTGGTGGCGAGCATCGGGGTCGGCGCGGGCCTTCAGGCCCTTTCGGAATTTGGTTTGGACCTCGGGCTTTCGGATACGTTTGGGCAGGCTGTTAGCGGCAAGAACGCGGCGGCGGGTCTAACGAACGTGGAGGATTCCGCGGTGGCGCGCATCGGGTCGGTTGTGGGCAATGTCATTGAAGCCAGCCATCTGGATACACAGTTGTTTTCTTTAGGGGTACGCATTTTTGCCGATACCACGGGCATTGCCAAAGGCGATTCTTTAGCTTCGGGCATCCTCGGAGGCCTGGCAGAAACAATGATGACCTATCTTAAGAATGCTCCGGAGGCAGCGGAGAGGGACAGGCTAGCAGCGAAAACGGCGGCACAGGAGGCCACTCGTGCGGACGGTACAATGGATAGGCAGAAATACGATGCAGTTTACGCTCGAGAAATGAGCAGGCTTTCGTACCGAAACGCGGATGGTTCTCTCAAGGATCCTGAAGAGATCGCAAAAATTAAAAATGAGATAATGATATTCGCCGGAGAACGCAATATAGGTGTTTTAGCCGGAGCTGAATTTGAAAAAGACTTTGCCCAGGCTCATGGGGCGGATGAACAGCAGCAGCAAGATGCTTTTAATGCAAGGATAGCGCTGGATTCTCCAGCGGCATTCAATGCTTTAGTCAAAAATTATAATCAAGCGGCCCGTCGAGCATTATATGCAAGATTGATTTCTTTCGGCGTGGCCAGCATATTTGACGCCCAGGAGGATGATAAGATCGAAGGCGAAAAGGCTGGCGTCAACCAGCAGGATAAAGACCGCAGGCGGCTGCTTAGACAAAGATTCGCGATGTTTTTGGCGACGGGCATAGGGTTAGGGTCAGTGGCCAGCTTTTCGGCATGGTTCGGCCCCACGGACAACCCGAAAGATACAACTGCTGATCGTTCCAAATTCAAAGATGCTGTTAAGGCGTTTTTCGTGGAAGGTTTTCTTTCCCCTTCCGACCGTGTTCTTTCGGGGATCGTGACGTTGAATGATTCAATGCCGCTGGATGCGAATGGGAATATCGTTCCTTATGCCTACGCGGCCAGAAATTCGGTGCTGGAAGGATCAGATCCGACAGACCCGACAGCGGTGCTGGCCTATGGCGTTGTTAATTTCAGCAGGCAGATCGAGGAGATGGCCAAAATGACCGGCTGGACGCCGATCCAGACCGTGCAACTTAAACACGCGCGCAAGCAGATCGAGGCGCAGCTGCGCGAGGCCAATGAACAGGCGAAACAGACGCAGTTCTCTTGCTCCAGCCTCACGGACTGCGCCATGGCCGCGCTTAGCAAACATGCGCCGCTGACCGAAGTCCAGCTCAAAGCACAGATCGAACAACAGGTCACCATCAGTCTCCATGACACCTATGATCCGCAGCGCAATCTCAATAATTATTTTATCGATTCTCTTAATGGTCAATTAGGGACCGCGCAGATCAATAATGTTATCCGTGCGTTAAATCTTGTGGCCGGATTGGGAGGAAAAGGTTCCAAAGTGGCACTATATGCCAACCAGATCGGACTCGACCCTGCTTTCCATCCGGGGGTCGGATATTTCGGGAAACCGGTCTGGAGAGGTTTTGCGCAAGATCCAGAAACAGGGAAGTATTATTTCGTTCGCTCGAAAAATGGAAAACTTGAGGCGCTGGACTTTACCGACGGCGATTATAATGACAAGGGAGAATTAATTCATAAAGATGGGACATTGGTGAAAGATGAAGAGTTCCGTCCGTTGTGGAAGTACGAATCCAGGAAAGGGCCGCAAGGGGAATTGATACCGGAACAATGGATCCTTGACGGCAAAAGATTTAATAATACCAACATCAGCACAGAACTGGCGGCAGAGATCATCGGCATAGATTCCCCCGAGTTGAAACAAAAAGTTCTGGAGGGGAAACTGTCGACCGCCCTCGGCATTTTTGGTCGTCATGGTCAGCTCTGGGAGCCGGGAAAATTGCACGGAAACCCGCATTATACATTTTTGGGTGATGGAGATAATGTGCTCGCGTTAAACAAGCTTCTCCCGGGTGACCAAGTAGCTTCTGTCCAGGAAGGGATGATATTGCAGACGACAGACACGTCGCTCTTGGGATCTCCGAACGAGAAACCGACCGCCGCGGCTATGGCTGGATATGAAGGCGGAGAATTTAGAACAGAATTAAAAGGCGTTTCCTTGATCTATAACCTGCAAGGGCTTAGAGGCCCAAAGGATTTCTCCAGTCATGGGGTCCTTCAGGAAGGCGATCTTGTCTTGAACCCCAGTGATCCAAAAAAAGGACCTTGGGCTGTCAGCGGAAAATTATTTGCCGAAGGCACTTACAGCATTCTTAATGGGGCGAATGAGGAGCCGCTTGAAGGCCAGTTTGTCATGCGTAACGACAAGGATGCTTCTTTCGCGTGGCTTTTGGAAGTGGGGGGCGCGGAGTCAAAGGAATCCGGAAGCGCATCTGGATCTCAAACTTCATCGGGATACTACGGCTTGGCTAATCCTGATAAGGATTATAGTTTGCTCGCGATTAATTTGACCAAAGACATCGCGCCCGGGGGCAGCGTTAACGTCACCGCGGATATGTCTTTGCCGGCGGCGGTAGAAGGTGATCAATATGTGGTGAAAGAAGGCGACGCGGTTGTTGTAGCTAAAGGTGACGAGGTTAACCCGAATAATATAGCTAAAGCCGGCGAGGCTAACCAGGAAGATAACAAGCCAATTTTACTAGCGCAGACCGGAGAACATTTTAAATTAAAAAATCCTGATGGCACGGAAGGAAAGGAAGTGAGCGGATATGTTGGTTCAATTCTGGGTGGCGGTGCCTTTGTGCCCGAGGGAACTGATTCGCAGATGATGGTTATCGGCGGCCATCGCGGGGGGAGGTATAAAGATGCAGTCAAGGGGCTTGTTATGGCTGATGCTACCGGAGCTATATTAAGAGAATGGATAACGGGTAATGCTGACGGAAGCGGAATTCTGCCGGGCTCGGGATTCACGGCGAGTGGAACAATTAGCACCCAGGATGAGTTAGGGCACAAGGCGACCGCGTATCTTGTTGAAGGAAAGGACGGATTTACAACAAGAGGTGTTGGTGAGCCGGGATCAGCGGCGGAGACGAATTCGCGCACATTGGTTTTAAAGACGGTGGGGGGAGTTCTTTGGCCCCATTATATTCCCCCCGGCGAGGGAGGCAGCGCGCAGATTCCTACTGCAAGTGTCGACAATATGTACCGCACCTCGAACACTGACGTGAATTTATTTTCAACCGATGGCATCGCCGGTGGCAATATCGAATTCAACGCCCTTTCCGGCCAGGCGATGGTGCTCAATGTCGGGGCAAAACATTTTATTCCGGGAACATCCGAGCGAAATAGAGTCAGTCTTCTGGGGGCCGAATTTTTTGGAGAGATGTACGGCCTGTTAGGTGCCGGTATCGAGATCGTTCCCGGAGGATTCAAGCCGCTTTCTCGAACCGAAACAACTTATGCCGCCATTTCTAAAGGTGAGAGTGTCGTTCAAATGAAGACAGGTGAAAATGTTGAACGCATTGATAAATTAGGTTCATTCCGGGAAGTTATTTATGGCGGATTATTGCCGTTTAATTTTAATTCCAATGAAACTCATTTGTGGGGTTTGGTGGGGGATGCAAGTCCGCGTCCTTTTACAGTAAAAGTTACTTTGGCCAATGGCGAAGAGAAATCCCTGGATCTAACTTTTGATCCAGAAACAGGAAAACTTTCCGGCAAAGAGAATCTTTATGCTTCGGTCGTCTCCCCGAATAATTTGTGGATGTCGAAAGGCGCCAAAACAACACCCGAGGGCCAAGGGCAAGATTCTTCAGACCGCGTTTTTAATACCCAAGCCGTAAGTCCGCATATTTACGATTCTAAATCCGATGAAGCACAGTTAGTCGGAAAATTCGATATCAGCAATGAAACGCTTGCCACAAATTTTGACGATTCGGCGATGTTCCGTGATGTCACTCATAATTTTAATGGGGAACTGAAAGAATTTGTTTCCGGCGTTCAGGTGGATAACCAGGGGGACATCACTGGCGAGATGGTTGCCGTAGCGGATACTGATGGCAAAGGCGCGTTTGTTTCTTTGGACAAAAAGACAGCTTATATCAATAAGAATGGTTTTGTAGTTAACGGAGACAGGTTTTTCTATAACAAACAGCAACCTGTCTCCGGTTGGCAAAATATTAATGCCAGCGGGCCTTTTCTGAAACATTTATTCGGAACGGATAATGTTGCGTTGGATAGTGCGAAGTTATTTGCCACAAGTTTTTGGGTTGTAAATGGTGGAGAAAAGTTTTTGAATTTTACGGTGGGTGGAGTCAATTTAGCCGGCAAGGCATTTAAACCGCTTGCACAAGTAGGACGGGAAGATGTTCCTGTTGTTAGTGAAGAAAACGGCGACTTGGTGATGGGCCTAAAGGAGGGAGATAAATATAAAGAGCCAGGTTTCCAGGCAGGTGTTGGCCAGGACGGTAAGCCCTGGCTGCTCATCGTCGATGATCAAGCGGGGGGGAGTCCTTTAATTTTAGGGCAAACGGCCGCACCGGCATTCTCACCAGTATTGGCAGACTCTTATCAAGAATATGTCGCCTCCCGCGGATCCACGGGTCCCCTTGCCGGGAGCGGGCCACTTACAGAAAAGGCATTTGTAGCAGAAATGATAAAACAGAATGACGAGAAAAACAAACCGGATTCTTCTGCCCCTGTCAGAGATCTGCAATTACGACAACATCAAGAGGCCGATGGTACAGTTGTTCTATATGCTGAAGGGACACAGCGGGCGAACGTCTCTATTCCAGATCTCAACGTTCCTTCGGCAAGTTTATCCGGTGAGTTTGGGGACAATGTGCAAGTAACAGCTAATTTCGATGGACAGCCTGGGCTCAATGTTCAATTAGATAAAAACGGTAACCCACTTGCCCTTGCAGGTCTTACGTTAAAGAAGGGCCACACCGTTACATTGGACAAAAATGGTCAGCCTACGAAAAATGGCATTTTCTGGCAATCCATCAATGGCAATAAGTTTACAGCCTTGTTTAAGGGTCCTTATGGCGAACTTCTGGCGCTATTAAGTGGACGGGTGGAGCAGGATGAGAAGGGACATATCGCAGGTATCAATGAAGAAGTTCAATTTAAATCCCGTTTCAGCGATGAATGGAAAAGTGTCACCAATGATCCGGAAGATGGCCAGAGTGTCAATGTGGATTTACAGAGCGGAGTATGGCCTATCGTCGGACAGGGTGTTGAGGGGCGGTTGGAACCGGGCAAGCAAAAGCAAAACGGAGAGGAGGAGGCCGAGACCGATCGAAAAGGCGAACGGACACGCGAGGTTATTTCTGACGGCTGGGCCATAGGCCCGGCGTCGTATAATCTTTCGAATTTAGGATTAGGCTTTTCCGGGGCCGCTACAGATGATTTTCGAGGTTACCGGTTGACAGGTAATTATAAGGGAGATTTGAAATTAGCGCAGGAATCGCTTGAGGGCCAGGCCGTTGCCGACGGCGGAGTGGTCTTCAACGGCAAAGGCGGGGATGACGTTGTCTTTGATAAAAAAGGTCAGATGTCAGGGGCGCATGCCGGATTTTGGGAAGATATCAGCGGCAGAGCGTTTACGGCAACATTCCAGGGAATTTATGGCGAGGCCTTGGGGAAATTCAACCAGCGCGTCGAGTGGGATGAAAAGGGCAACCTTGTAACGGCATTTAATATCGGCGGTGAGAATGGCGCTCAATTTTTGACGAAAAAAGGCGAGGGTTGGAGAGATGTTATCGCGATGCGGACAAAAGATGGAAAGTTTTCCGGCGTCAAGCTCGAAGATGGCACGGGACTTATTTTCGGGCAAAGCATTGAAGCGCCGGAAGAAGTCAAAAACGCACCTGATCATCGTACAATAGAACATAAAGGAAAAATTCCAGGTGACACCGATATCATTGAAGATTATTTCTCAACATCTGACGAAAAAGAGAGTTCTGATGCTAAAGTCGACGGCAATATTCCTATAGACCCTGGCATCTGGGTGCTGGCCAAGGCCGAAAAGACAGCGGATGCGATGAGTATAGATAATAACAGCAGACCGACTCTTCAGGTCCAATCTGACGGTAAGAGTTTGAGCGGTCAAGGATCCTATTATCTGGCGAATTTCAGTCCATATTTTTCAGGATCCATCGCCGAAGATTTAAGAGGCTATGCGATCGCCAGCACAGCATTCGCTGGTAATGTGGATCTTGCCCAGGAAAATCGCGCTGGACAAGCTGTTGCCGATGGCGGGTTAACATTCTCCGGGGATGGTTCAGATGTTGCTTACTTTAATAATGATGGTCAACTTAAAAACACACATGCCGGTTACTGGGATCCCATTAAAGGGAGAGCTTATACTGTGGCCAGCGTGGATGGTCAGGGGAATCAAGTTGTCGTCGAATTCAACAAAAGCGTGGCATGGAATAGTTCAGGTAAATTTCTGACCGACGGAGATTTAGCCAACGCATTTAACGACGCCAAATTTATGACGGAACAGGGCATTTGGCGCAATGTGATTGGTGTAGAACAGGCAGGTGGCAGTATTAGCGTCACATTGGCAGATGGTACGCAGGCTATTCTAGGCCAAGATTCGTCACAGGGTCCCGCGTCAGCGACAGGGTCAAAAGAAGAGCCCCCTGCGACAGGCCGGGGTTTAAAAGTTCTTACCCAGGGATCCGATGGCAGAATATCGGGAGAGTCTTCTAATTATCTTTTTAATCCTAGCCCGTTTTTCACAACCGGCATAGCTTCCGACATGCGCAATTACGCCATTGTTAAGGCGGGGCCTTTGGATAATTTTAATTTGCATAGCATCGTTCAAGAAGCTTTAAATAATTTTAATTCTAAAAATCTGCTGGAAAGTATCGATGTCCGTGACACTCGTAAAAGCATCAACAGAGCGGTCGTCATAGGCGAGGAGGTCGATCCTGGTGATAAAAGGGATGTGGCCAAGGTCAAAGCCATTGAAGTTAAGGATAACGAGGGAAATGTTATAGCCATAGTCACCGGAGAGATTTTCCCCAATTTCAGCAGCACGGATGGCCAGAGTGACTATACCTTTGCGTTTAAAGTTAAGGGCCAGGGAGAACTCGCGGGAATAGAGTCTCAATCAAGCGTTGAGATCGACAGCACCCTTTCTTTGCGAGACGACATTGATCTTTATACCGATGCCCCGACTTATAATCCCTATGAGGGTGAACTTAATCACAATCAATATGTTAATTTCCACGACAGTTTCCTTCCTGTAGCGCTGGCAACCGCAGCAGTTCAGGGCAGTGATGGCGCGACCGAACATTATCGCTTAAATTCCAATGGAGAATGGGAGACTTATACGGAGGCAAAAGACAACAAAGCAGTCGCTTTTGTATCAGATAGTCTGCATTACATGGGGCATGCTACTAGTTCCGTGGTTGATGCGTGGATGGCAAGTGGTGAATACTTTGGCCAAATGGCAGGAATAGATGGCGGCAGCTATTGGACCAATCAACTGAATGAAAATGCCAATAAAGTAGCAGAATATGGCAAGAAATCCGGGCTTATCGATGTCACAACAGCGCTCCTTGCTAAGGCAGCGAAGAGTATGGGGCGACATGGTGTTGAGCAAGATTTACTGCTTGTCGATATTGCTTTGGAACATGGGGCAATAACTGAACAGCAAGCAACAATACGAAAGAATCAGATTTTAACCGCTTATAATGCTAGTCAGGAAAAATTTGATCAGGTCATCCAGCAGGCCTCGCAAGATTCTCCGAATTTGGTTTTTGTGGGGTCTATTATCCCCGAGCTTGCCTTGCTGAAAGGCGCGGGATTAATGAATAAAGCCAAGCAAGCAGCGACAGCCTTGCCTTGGGCAATTGGAAAACTGACCGGATGGGGTGTTAAAAAGTTGCCATATGCTGGGGTTGGAGTTACCAAGCTTGTTCAAAGGTTTCCAAAACTCGAGAAAGTCGAAGTAGCTGCAAGACGCGCGCTCGCTACCGATGCTGCGAAAACCATTACCGGAGGAACAATCCTTGCGACCGCTTCAACCGTTGCTGTGGTTAAGCTGGAGAACCAGGAATATTTAGGAAAATTGATCGTGCTGGATTATCACGCCAGCAGGGATAGTGACGGAGATGGCCAAAGAGACGGCTTGAGCTCTGCCGATTTCGCGAAGATGTGGGCGTGGCGAGCCTTTGCCATGCCGGGACGATGGATCAATCAAGCGTGGAGCAATAATGGCACAATAGCGAGTGTTAATCAATTAGAACAACGGATAAGTTATGATTTTCTGGACAAAGACGTTGGTGGCATGACGGGCAACGCTCTTTCTTTTGCCTTGAATTATGGGACTTTGGCTTTGGCCACCGCCACACCGGCGGCATTGGCCTCATTTGCTTTGGCGCCTTTTCAGACATTTCAAGATCTGGGTAACGTTTTTGTTGATGCATTAAATGCGGGTGGACTGCAGGCCCAAGGGGCCCGGGATGTTGAGATCTTTGGTTTGGTAGGCAGTCTTTTGGGCGGCATGCATGGATATAAAGGGTTAGGCGGTGAATTCCAGAGTTTAGCCAATGCAACTAAGGCAACCCAGGTAGCCAGGACGGCTCCGATGTCCTGGGCAACGAAAACAAAAGATTCTTTGAAAGCGGCGCCTTCAAAAACTTTTAATGCATTAGGGAATATACATACTTCCGCGGGCAATGGAGTATTGTGGATGGCCGGCCTGAATTTGGGTGCCGCTGTTTTAAAGAACGGTGATGACCCTGAAGCTCTTTCCAAAAGTGTCGGCGCGATGGCCTATGATTCAGACAGCTTGGTAAGATCGACATTAGGTTTTGCCGCGACCATGCGCGGAGTAAGCGCGATTTCTAAAGGCGGTACACCATTTTTCAAGGAACGGTTGGGTAAAATAGCAACGGCAGACCCGCTGCAATCTTATGGTGCCGGTGTCGCGGGGATCGTAGGCGGCTTTGGTTTATATGGCATCGCAACCCAGAGCAATTTAAAGAATGCGATCGGTGAGGGATGGGCCAATGGCGTTGCCGATTTTGGATTAGGTCTGGCCAGTTTAAGCGCTATTTTTATTTTAGGGGTAAAGAACACCCGCTATGGCGATCAGGTCAAGGCCTCCCCAGGCAGACCGATGCATTTAAGGAAGTTGGGCAATTATTGGGGGAATATGGCCATCGGCATTCCCGCCTCCGGAACGCTCGCTTATTCCATAAAAAAGGGAATCGTTGATCCGATTTCTGGCGTTTATAACAAGCACGATGTTATTACTGATGAAAATATTCTTAAGGAAGTCAATGATAAGCAAGTAGTTTTTAATGAAGAAGCATTTAAGGAGAAACACGGGCTCCAAGGCAAGAAGATTGATTTTCAATTGGATGAAAAAGGAAATGTTGTCGGCATAGATGTTCTAACGCGCGCGACTTATGCCGAGGCCGCTCGTCCGAATCTTTTTGGTTTCGGAGATGAAAAATCGGTCGACGCGTACCAAAAAGTCGCGAAGTTGGTCAAAGACAAGAATGGGGAATTCCAGACCAAAGAAGTTTGGGAAACAACAGCGAAACCTTTTGTTGGCGATTGGTCATGGGCTCTGGGTGTGGGCACATTGCTTATGCTGGGCGGCAACACCGCCAGAGTCTATTCGAAGAATCGGTTTAGGCTCGGCGCCAATTTGGGGGCAGGAAAAGGGTTCAATAAGGCGTGGGAGGCTTCTTATAGAAATAATCGGGTTGAATTTTTTAGATTAGGCAAGCAGTTGGCTGATGCCACAGGTTTTAAGAAAACATCTTTAGCGTACGCCAAGGTTGCTGGAGTTCCAACGGCAACTGCTCTTGCGTTGACTGGGGCCTCCGTTTTTGTTGATGAGAAAGATCAGGGAAAGCTTTGGATTGCCGCTGGCCTGGCCTTGACCTACGGCGTCGCTAAACGTGGATTACTTGCTGGAAGGAATTTAGATTTTGGCGCGAAGCAAACCGCGGCCAGTACTTATGCCAGTCTGAAGATGGGAGTCGGCACGGTCGGTGGCGGAGTTGGGACATTGTTCTTCACGATCCCGGCCTTGATGGGTGTCGTGGAAGGGGCAAGCAAGGTTTATAGTGATTATGTGGTTCCTTACACCAACACCAATTGGGAGCGGGCATTATTCAAGAGTACGGTCGCGGCGTTTTGGGATGAACGAGCCGCTGTGAAGTATGCTGATGTGGCTCAAAAATGGCAGCAGACCGAAGGGTTCTGGGGAAGCTTGAGCGTATTAGCCCAGACGTATTTAATATCCGCGAACGCGGCATTATTCGGTATTAATGAAAAGACTGGCGAATTAAAAGTTACATCGCTAACCCAAACATTAAAAACTGAAGGGTTGGTTGCGCTGCTAGGAAAGATCGAGAGCAGTAATTATTATTTCGCCGGGATCCTCGCCGGCGGCATGCGGCCGATCCAGGGTACTCTTTCAAATATCAAAACGTATGATATCGGGCGAAAATTCCGGGCGGTCGGGATGGGCTTGGAACATAGCGCTGGCCTTGGCTTGACGGGCATCTTCGAGCGGAAAGCGGCCAATGAAGCCGTGCAAGTAGCCAAGGGCGGCACCCAGCGTATCTTGGACATGGCCACCAAGGGGATGGTGGAAGAAGTTATCGTTGAGCAGGTAATAGGGGTTGCCAGCTCTCCGGCCATCGCGCTGGTGGAATCGCTTCATCCGGCGCTTAAAACCGCGGGTCCGATGATATCAGAAATTTGGCAGGAAGTCGCTTCTCCCGGCGGCATCGCATTTCCGGGTACCCAGGCTAGGGACTTTTGGCATACTATCCTCGGCAACGGGAAAATCAAAGGTGTCACGCTTAAAGACGGCACGGATTCCGGCAAAGACCTGAAAGGAAAAGGCCACGCCGATTTTGTGAGCACTCCCGAATTATTCACGAATATAGCAAGCCTTCCTCTCGACGCGCAGATCATCGTTGAGACGCCGCAAGGCGACCGCTCCTTTACAGTCGATAGTGTTGCAGAGTGGCAGCAGACCTTCAAGATCCAGGAAAACAAACAGGCCTTTGCGCCTAAACTGGAAACCGGTGAAATTCATCCACTTAGCGTTCGCCATATGCTCAAGGAGGAAGAAAAAGAAGCCGGGATCGCTGCGATTGTGGATAAGCTGGAAGCCAATGAGATCAATGTTCTCATGCACGCTCCGCTTGAGGCCGAGCTTGTTCTGTCCAACAGAAGCGGAGTAACGACAACGTTTACCGCCAACGAACTTATGCCTGTGGTGATCCAACGTCTTTTGGGAGATCGGGATCTGTTGGATCAAGTCAACGCGATGGAAGCCCCTGCCGGACAATTGGCAAGCCGTGCAGCTTTTATGCTGCCGGGTGAAACGATATCTTTGCAAGTTAAAGAGATCACCCCAGGCATCACTACACCGGGTATTACGAAGTATTCCCCCATATTGTCTCAAAAGAGAAAAGAATATTACGCCCTGGTTCTGGAATCTTTGTCGCATGACGGCACGTATTTGTCCGATGAGATGCGCAGCTTGGAATCAGATATTCATCAGCTTGAGCAAGAGATTCTTTATAGGGCGGCAATCGCCCAGCATCCAGTGGGTGAAACGGCCTTGAAAGAAGATCTTGTGGCCTTCAAGAGCCAAGACCTGCAAACGAAAATAGCATATCTTGAAAAGGAAAGAATCAAAGTTGAGCGCGAAATGACACCGGCACAGCTTCAGGAACATATTATTAAAGTGAAGAAGGAAGAGCTGCAAGAAAAGGGCAAAACCCAGGAACAGATCAATAAGGAAGTCGAAAAGCTCAAGGAAAAAACTGATGGGGCGAGCATCATCACGTTTAAAGAACAAGCGCTTAAGAAAATTAATAAGCAGCTTAAAGAACTGACCGCTCAATTGGCGAAAGTAAGCGGGATGTCCGCCCGTGAGATCAATTACGAACGTTATGCGCAAAAGAAACAAGATCAATATATGGCCACAAACGAGATCACTTCTTCACAATTCTCTACACCTAAACTACTGTTTGCCGGTGCTAAAGAAGGGGCCAGCGATTCTGCCAGATCGTTCATTGAGCATTCGGGCGGCGACAGGATCAGGGATTTGTTAAGCAATAAAGCTTCCACCGACGCTTTAAAATCGCAAAAGAAGAATCTGGAGGGCATGACATTTGCTCAATATGAAAAACAACAGGTATTCTTGCAGAAATTAGTGGAAATTTCCAGAGGCGGAGAAGCCACGCCTGAACAGAAAGCGAAGATCCAGGAATTACAAACACAACTGGAATTAATGCAGCCCGTCTCCGAGCAGGAGTTTGAGAAAGGCAAAAAAGAGCAAATAGCCAACCTCGAATCCATGATTAGTCGGGCTTCTTATGACGAAGATGAAATAGTGGCTAATTTAAGAGGCGAGTTCGGGGACAATGTGTTCAAATTGTTCACTATTCTAGATCGGATGACGGGCAAGGAAAGCACCTTCGATCTGGCCAAAGCGATATACGACCGCCGCAAAGAGATCGCGGGACTACATTCGGAACAACTGGCGGCGCTGATCGAAGATATCCACTTGGCGAGCACAAATGAAAATGAGATTGCGGCATTGGCCAAGCGCCTGCCTGCCGTGCTGGAGGATATATCTACTATGAAGGATAAGGGCATGCCGCCTTCTTATCGAAGCTTGGGAGAAGACCGGGATCTGGCGAGAGCGCAGAGAGGGCACGTGTCGGGAACGGTCAATATGGATGTTACAGCCAACCCGATCAAAAATGTCACGTACGCCTTATATTCAAACGACAAAGGCGTTGAGCTTGATATTCAGAAAATGGACAGTCTTCTGGACGTGCACAAAAATTTGGCCCACGAAACATTTCACGGTATCTTCAAGACGCTGGACCAGCCGGAAAGAGACCGGCTGCTGCAAATGTTTACAACGGATGATCAGGGGACTTACGATAAAAAAGCGATCAACCGTTTGAGAACGGCGATGTTTTATTTCAGGATAATGGAACAAGGCGGCAAGTGGCGCGAAGACTTGATGAACAATGTGGGAATTGATATGGAGAACCTGGATCCCAACAAAATATTCGAGATCGTTAACAAGGTCAAGCCTCATCTCTCGGCTCACGAATACATGTTTAGTGTTATATCAGAGCCGACCGCGATGGAAATAGAGCAGCACAGGGAAGAACAGCTGAAAAAAGGAAGAAGTATCTCTGCAGAAAATGCGAAGGCGGAAATTCAGGAGCGAAGGGATCGCGATCTCATCGAAGAGGCGATCGCTGTTTACCAGGGTTATAGGGTCTTGGATATGGCCAAAGCCATAGCTCAAACGGATGAAAGTACACCCCAATTGGAACAAATGAACACAACACAGCTGGATCGTGAGCATAAGGCCCTTCAAAAGATCGTGGATATCATCGTCCCCACTCTTCAGAAAGATCCTGCCCTTTATGTCAAACTTAATGATTCTCTGGAGACACTCGGTCAGATTGAGAAAGGAATTTTAAGCGGTGAGATCAAAAATACCGATGCTACGCCGCATGAGCATGGAGCCGGCGGCGGTCGCGCGACGCCGCCTTCAAGACCGACAGTGGAGCAGGCGCAGGCCGAGATTTACAAAAGGATAGGAGAAACGGGCGAACAGTTTGATCCTGTGTCCGGTTTGCCCATAAGCACAATGGACGTCATGCCGGCGTTCCAAGATTCTTTCGCTAGGATGATCAGGGAAAATGTTAATGGCGGCAAGGTTCTTTCCGTCGGCTTGGGAAGAGGTGTATTGGAACAAAAGCTTAAAGATCAGGGAATGGATATATTAGGTCTTGATTATGAACAAACATTGGCCGAGGCCGCTACCAGAAAAGGTATTTCTTCAATTCAAGCGGATGGCAATGCGTTACCAGTGCGCGATGGGGCATTAAGCGCGATTGTTTACTCGGAAAGCACAGAGCATTTGGATCTTAATCAAACATTTGCCGATGCCAACCGATCCTTGGCGGCGGGAGGAAAAATTTTCATTGCTTCCAATATTGATGGCAGCAAATTCTTGGGCAAAACAGCTGGCCGTGAAACGCTTAGAGACGCTTTGGAAAGGAACGGTTTTCGTCTTATCGAGGAGCCGAGAACCGAAACGGGAACACATGAGAAATACGGCAACGTGAGTATGACGTTTATTCAGGCCGAGAAAATTTCCGGGCCATCGATGTCGCCCTCATCACAGCCAACCGACCTGGCCGGCGCGAAGAGTTCAGAACTGCCGGCAACGCAGCCGGCTTTAATCCAGCAACCATTTAAATTTACTCCTGAACAGAGGTTGGCTAAAGGAAGAAAAGCCGTTCAGGAGGCTCGGGATAGCGGGAATGATAGAGATCTTGCTCATGCTGCTTGGGCGCTCCGCGGGGAAGCAAGAAAATTTAATGATCCAGATGCCGCAACAGAAGCTGAATCTGTTTTATCAAAACTCAACACGGAGCAGGGTATTGAGATCAGAGACGATTTTGCCGGGCAGAAATTTAATTCCGGAATGTCAGTGGAGGTTTTAGAATTTCAACCTGTCGGAGATTTAACAGGTGTACCGGTGGAATTCATAAGAGAAGAAATGAGTGAAGTTATTCGACCGGGAATATACAGAGGTCAAGAAACGCTTCAAACGCCACAGGTTATTGTTACGCAACGGCGCATGACAGAAAGCGAGATCGATGCGAAGATCGCAAAATTAAATGAGGAGAATAAAGGCAGGCAGAAACTTGGATTGGAGCCTGTTCCCATTCCGGAGAGACCACAGCCAACCGACCTGGCCGGCGCAGGGACTTCGACAACAACCCCGCCCGCGCCGAAATTACCGGAACCAGGTTTTGTGCCGGAGAGAACACCGCCATCTACGCCGGATTTAGTTAGCGTTGAAATACCGGCAGTGGGACTGGCGATTCATTCGGGACCCGAGGAAGATGCCACAAAGGCCAGAAGTCCGCCGATAACTACAACTACGATCGACGTTCCGGAACCGCCGACGATTTCTCCTGTGGTGGTGCCGGAGCCGCCTGTTGTGCCGCCGTTGCAAGCGCCGGCGCCGGGATTCTTGAACAACCTCTGGGCCAAATTCAGGAAGGGGGTCAGGCCCGGCAGCGATTCAGGAATTACCGGAGGATTGATCGGTCTTACGTTAGCCGGTTCTCTGTTAGGCAGCGCCGCTGGTCCGGACATCTCTACACAAGCCTCTTACTCTTATTTGAATCCTCCCGCCATCGAAAGACAAATAGAACAATCTTTCTTCGAGACACCAGAACAGCAATTAACCAGATATCAAGTCAATCAAAGACTGGTGGCTGAAGCAGAAACTATGCCGCTTGTGGAAAATTTTGGCCGGCCGTCTTTAGAGAAGATCGAAGAATTAAGCCAAGGGCTGCCTGGGCTGGATGTATCGTTGCCAGCCCCACGCTCTTCGCAAGAAGCGGTGGCTGAACTCGCCAGGACAATGCAGGAGTCTTCGCAATCCGTGCAGGATGGTCAATATAGAATTATTGCAGAGAAATCCATGACGCCTAAAGTCGCGGAACTTTTGGCGGCGGTCGCCAATGAAACGCAAAATGGCGTTGAGTTTGTTGTGGCGCCCAACGAAGCCTTGACCGGCGGTATCGGGCACACTCCGCAGCATTATCTTGTCCAAATGACCAATGCCCAAAGAATGTCAGGCATAGACCCCGCGAAAACACTCTTTGTGGAGATCCATCTCGATTCCCCAACGGGAAGGCCGGGTCAATACCCGGCGGTTTATGAGGGAAACCCGGATCAGCCCAACGAAGTTTCCGGGTGGCTCGAGTTGCCCCGTACGGCGCTTATTGAGGCCGCGGAATTAAAGTGGATCGTGGAAAGCGGTCCCAATCAGGTCGTTGCTCATTTGAACAAAGAGATGCCCCGCGTGATCCGTCAGCTTATTGCCGATCATCCCGGGATCGAAAAGGTGGTTTTCATCCCCGGACATGGGGGAGATGTCCAGGGAGAATCTTATGCGTATCGAACGACGGGTGAGAAATCGACGGGGACAAGCGTTGTATCTCCAGCGGATAAAGTGAAATTCGTCAAAATGCCTTCGCCTTCGGCCGAAACGAAACAGGTTATTTCCGGTCAAGCGGCGCTGGATGAAACAGACGCAACAGGCACCGGCTCGCTGGCCCTGTTAGGCCTTGGCACCGCCGGGGCCTTCCGCCGGAGAACGAGTTCATCGGAATCCTCCTCACCCCTCGCCGGGAACACAGCAGATGGGGAACGGCTTCCCTCGACTACGCTCGGGACTCCCCTCGATCGCGGGACTTCGCCGGTTTCGGCGGGTGGTCAACAGGCAGGTGAAGGGCGATTAGCGATGGGGATTAACGGTGGGACCTATGAGGGTGTTTCTTCTCCCAAAGAATCCATACCGTTGCCAGGATCATTAGAATTGCAACTGTTATCACAGCAAACATATCAGACTCCCGTTTTATCCGCAAATACTATAGTTGATATAAACGATCCCAAAATCACAATCCCAAATAGAACTTTTGGGAATAATGAAAGTTTTGCGAATATTTCGCCAGCTACGGATGATGCAAACAGAATTGTGAATATATTCAGAGAAAGCTTGGACAGTGACTCCACCCTCTTCGCTGACCAGAAATCATCCATGGAAGCTCCTTTTTCTGTTTCAGGGGAAAGTCGAGGGGGAGATGTTAAATTCACATCAAGCGTATCACAGGAAGCCCCGTCTGTCAATGCACCTTTAATTCCGACGATTCCGGCGCCAGTTTTGACCCCGCCCGCCGGTTCTTCGCCGCTGCTTCCCGCGATGCCTGTCATATCGCCGCTTTCAGAGATAAAAGAAACGCCGTCAGCAGCGCCGATGTTCCTTCCGGAACTTTCAAAAACTAATTATTTAGACGGGGCTCAAGTGGCCGGTCCTGTTCAATTTGAGGATTTAGATGGACGCATCAAAACCGATGCCCGAATCGCCAAGGCGAGCAGCGCGGTCCAATTAACGATCGCCGAGAACGACAAGCAACTTCAGGATCTTTCCGACAAGTTGCAATCCGGAGGTAAATCTGTTTATAGGCTGTCAGAAGGGATGAAGTTGGTCAGCCTGAAGGAGATGAAAGAGGTTTCGATCGAACAGGTCAAGGCCGATAACAACGGCGTTATTCTTGCCCTGGAAACAACACGCATCGATCCATATGATACATCTTTTCTGAATGCCGTTGGTATTGTGAACTTTGCCGAAAAGGCAACGCGATTAGCCGCTTCTGTTCAGGGCAAGCCTGTTCCCGTTAATGCGGGCCAAATTTATTATATGTCGCGCGACACCCTTGGCAGTTCGGTAAAAGAATCTACCGAGGATATTTCCGAGCTTGCCAATAAAGCTATTAAGGATCTGGAGGCGCGGGGGTTCGATTCTAGCGCTGCCGACCAGATGCAGGTCTTAAACTGGAGAGATCGGCCCAGCGGGTTTGATCACAACTCCATAGGCGGTTCCGCGGAAGAAATAAGCCGTAACTATGGAATGCTGACCATCAAGCGGGACGGGACGGTGAGCTGGGATCATCTTGGCAGCGGGGATTCATTTAATTTCGCGAGAGACACAGGCGCCGCTTTGGTGAAAGTTGATCGGGATGGAAGGTATGAGATCATTGAACCGGGCAGGATCCCGGTTGAGAGGATCAACAGCCAGACGGAACGATTTATCAGTGCCATCAAAGATCAGGGCGCTACCGGATCTCGTCAGGTTTCTTCATCGGAGGTGACGACGCAGCCGGCAGCGACCGCCCCGGCGGAAATTGCTCAACAATCCACCACAGACCGGACATCTTCTCCACTTGGCATCAGAGATAGCCTTAAGAGAATGGCCGCCAACGCAATTGCTGGCTTGGCGCTTGTGGGCATGTTCTCTACAACGATGCCGGCGTTCTCCCAAGAGCCGGCGCCGGGTGGCATGGCTCAACCGGCCATGAGCATTTCCCAGACCCAAGACGGGACCATCGCACGGGTGGACCTTGATCTAAGTTCAAGAAATGACATCCATGAGTCCAAACTGACATTCGGCGTAGTCGAAGGCAATGAAAATATCTCTTCTTCCCTGGAGCCAAGCCTGTTTTTAGGCGCTAAGCGCACGTGGCATATGGGAACGCCGTCTTCTACGGCTCTGGATGTGACAACAGGTGTGACAACCGCGTATGTACAGCAGCCGAACGCGGATTATTTTTCGAACGTTGTGGTGGTTCCGCAAGTAGAGACAATAGCGGCAAAGCATTTTTCATTTGAAAATCGAAATAACGAGGAAAGAGGATGGTTCAATGTTGGTGCCGGGGCAGATGCCGCGCCCTATGGATCTTTCAATAAGGAGTCCGGGTTAGATGGGGGGCTTGTGAGGGCGCCTAAAGGGGTCGCCATGGGTGAAGCAGGATATCGGCCCACAGCGCACGATACGTTCATTCTCGGAGGGAAGGCCCAAGTCGAAGTGGAAAGGGGAAATGTCGGTAACATTAATATAGGGGAAATGGGACGTTATGGGACATATTCAACCTTAGTCGGGTTCCAGACGGATCGTTTGCCAGGATGGGACCTGAACTTCAAAGCCGTGCATGAGCGAAATAAGCGCGAAGGAAATTCCCGTTCGGTGAAAGCGAATCTTACTTCGAGTGAGACCTCCATTGCGCTTGAATATCTCAACAGAGAAGCAGACCAGAACTATAACATTCTTGCTCTTTTGCCTGAAGATGAGCTGAACTTTAAGATGACGACCGAAGGGAAAGGTCCCATGCGATTGACGATGGAAGGCTCCTGGAACAAGCCGTTTCTGGGAGAAGAAGAAGTCCGCATGGGCTTTGGATTAACCGTTCCGTTGGGTCCCAACGCAAAGGACACCATCAAGAAAGATGTCTCCGGATGGAACAGTGCCCAGTATGCTCCCAAACGAGAAGCTTATACGATCTACCCCCAGATCAAAAAGGATGATATTTTTGAGGTGATCAGGACAACCCCCGATTTTGATCAATTCAGGAACGATGTCCCCAACTATGTCAAAACGCTTCCTGATCTGCTGGCCTTTGGGTCGATCGTTGGGGAATATTTCAACGATCATTTTAATGATGGGCCGGGGACAACGCCGGGAAACCTTATTAGCAATACGCCGGTGAATACGATAACAGATCAAGAGATCTACGAAAGGGGGATCCGCAATAGCGTTTTGACCGGAGGACAGGTCGATGATACTGTGTGTCGAAATTACGCCCGGTTCATGGCCGGCCTCCTGGAGGGAACAAAAATTGAAGGGGTCGCGGTCTCGACCTATGTTGCCGATGTGAAATACCCCAAGACGTCCCATGAATTTATTGTTGTAGCTGCCTACGATAAGGCAACCAAGCAAACAAAATTTTATGGTCTTGACCCTGTCAGTATATATGAGGGAAACACCTTGGGTGAATTGCTCCAAAATTATCACCGATCCGTCGGGGCCGCTTTTTCGGGAGGTGCTATCTTTGACGAGAAGGGGAATTTTATAACCAGGATAGAGGACGTTACCCCGGATAGCAGGATATTACAGGATGCTTTGATCCTTAAGTCAATAGGCACGGAAGAGTCTTTGGAAAAGGCCTTTAGAAGTTTCGATCGAAAAACGGGCAGCATTCCTTCCGCAGTTCAATCTCGAGTATTAGGCATTGATCAGCGTGCCTCGAATCAATCCAGCAGCCCGATGGACCGGCTGGCTTTGTCAAATGGGATGACCAGGGCCCCCGGTTCTCTTACGTATTACAAGTCGGAGGTGAGCAGGTCGTCGCTGGCACAGGACCTGGCCGATACGTTTGCCAGCCAGGCAGGATCGTCTTCACAAAACGACGCGGCCGCGTGGGCGAAAGATGTGGCGCCCAGCGTGCAAAAAGCGCTCGCGGCAAGGAACACGGGCCGGTTGACCCTTGTCCCGGTGCCGGATGATCAAGTGACGGAAGCTCTCAAAGATTACATTATCTCGACGGGTTCTATCGACCCGCAGCGGATCTTCACGCAGGGCGTTATCCAGAAAACGGTGGTGGAGGAACAGAAAGATGAAGCGGGTAATATTCATAAGGTTGAAAAGATCGTTTCGAGCTCGGTATTTTCTGACGCCCGTGGCAATCCAGTGTCGTTCGATGAAGTGGAGAAACACGCGGAAGTTCTTATCGGCAATATCAGGACCCAGGTCCCCTCTGAATTCCAGCAGCGTATTTATGCCCGGGCGCTTCCGGTCGGTGGGTTGACGGACGTCTGGAACAAAATCAATAAATTCGATCTCCCGCAGGGAGACCGGCCGGTCGATTACGCGGCGGTCGCCTCCAATATTCAGGCAAAACAAGGGATCAACGTTACCGAGATCAGCCCTGTCAGCCCGGATCGATTCAACACGGTCCTGGAAAGAATGGAGAATGGCGGCATCGATGCTTCCGTGATCGCGCTGGCCAGGAAGCAGCGGGCCGTTATTCTAACAACAGGATTAGCAAGCGGCACGCTTATCTTAAGTGAGGACGCTTATATCCAGGATCCCGAAGCGCCTTCCGCGCGGATCGTTGTTAATCCGCAATGGGCCAGCACCAGCCAGGCGAAGATCCTTTCCGAGCTCTCCGACACCAAAGCAATGCGCGATGATGAAAAGAATATTATGTCGGAGGGGGGCGCAAAGCTCATCAATATTGTCCGCGACGGGGTGTTTGGTCCTGAAGATGCCGGGAATATCGCAGCTGTCGATTATAGTGACAAATTTGCCGAATTCATGCCCGCCGCTGTCAGGCGGGAGAATAGCGACGCGGTCACGTTGGGTCAGATGGCGCGATTGATCGCGCGGCAGGAAAGACCGGCCGTCGCGCCGCAAGAGCAAGGAGCAAAGACCATCGAGCAACTATCCGTCGCCCCCTCCTCACAGGACATTGATAAGGCCAGCAGCCCGATGGAGCAGCCGCTGTCTAATCCTATACGAGATGGCATTATCGCGTTGTCGAACGCCGCGCTTCTCAGGCCGTTTCAAGATAAGCAACACAATCAAGACAGGGCTTCTTTGACCACTCCCGAAGCGTTGCGGGAAAATATTAGAGATGTCATTGTGGAGATAAAAAATGCCCGCGGCCCGGCTTCCGCCAATCTTGCCAATGATCCTCTTTTCCGGCCGTTAGTGCAGAATAACGAGATGTATTTCTCCTTGCAGGATTCAAAGAACATTGAGTTCTATACAAATATTGTGATGCGCTATTTTGAGGAGAAAGGGCTCGACCACGTGGTCAATGGCCTGATCGAGAAAAATCAAAAGAGAAGGCCAGGAGAAGAATTATGGGTTCATAGCGGGTTAACGAGAGAAGAGGTCGATCGGCTTTCCTCCGGGCAATTCTCCGAAGGTTTGTCCTTTGGCCCCGGCATTGAACCGCCCTTTGCCTCCTCGCCGGTGGTTTCCGATAAACAGGTAGACCAGTTCCTGACCGAATATGTCTGGAAAATGGAGGGCTTTACGGCCCAGGAACAGGCCGCGCTGGTCAAGAATACGAAGGATTATTTCAGGAACAGAATCGGTTTTGACGATTTCTTTAATAATCTTCAGTCTGAAGCAAAAGGTATTTTCCTGAAACGGGAGAATGCGCAGCGGTTCCTTAAGGAAATAGAATCGTCGTCTGCTTTGCCTGATTGGAGCATCAAACAGGCGCGGGCGGAAGAGAAAAATCGTGATTATTCCGGATCCGAATATCTCTCTCGCCGAACAGCTAATATCCTAAGGGGGAATGGGCTGGGCGGAGCGAGAGAATCAGAAAGACTTCATCAATATATAGACAAAGGTTCAATGATGATGGCCGGTGAGGCCTTTGATGCCTTGAGGTTTACGGCACCATCCTTCTATTCATTGGGTGGTAAGGCAGAAGCGGTCGGATATTTGATAGGTGTGAAATATGGCATGGGTACCAATTTCACCGGTGTTATGGATTTGGTTAGTGATTATACAAAAGGGAAGATTGGTTCGAAGCAAGAGTTGTATGAAAGGATTTATGATTTACGCGGGCGGCCGGTATTAACGGATTCGGAGCAGCACGCGATATGGGATATTATGGCGGAAGTCTATTCGGTAAGTCCAGAAACGAATTATTTTGCCAAGTCGACAGAAAAAGCCAGCAGCCCGACGGTAAGGAATCCTGTTTTTGTGATGAACAACACTGGGGACCGGGTTCTGGGTTTACCGCGAGTTGGTAATCCGGGCGAGAGAAAGGTATTAAAGGCCGGTTCCGATATATATGTTCTCCGCGGGGCTGGAGAAGAAAAATGGTTGACTCGAAAGTTCGATTTTAAATCATTTGAAGCAAGGGTCCGTGAAAAAGGTTTGGATCGTCTCATTTACGAGTCCGAAGCGGGGATCATTCGCGCAGAAAAAGGCGGAGATCCATTTATATCAACAACCTTGTCTTTGGGGACCGCGGTTGAGTTTGCCAACAGACCCGATAGTACAATTTATATCATCAAAATTCCTAAAGGCACCGAGATCGTAATGAGCTTATCAGCGATCGAACAGACAGTTTTGGTGCCACTTAATATTCCCGAAGAATGGGTCGTCGGTACTTTACCAACGAGGAAATTATTTATACCGGAAGATTCGAAGGATGCCAAAATAATCAAACTTCAAGACGCGATTGTAGAGACATTAAAGGATACGGATGAACCTGTCGCGGTGAATGATTTTGGGCGGCAGGGCTGGCTGTATAGTCTGGAATCCGAACGAAAATTATTCCCGGAAAGCAATGATATAACAGATGAGCTAATAGCGAAAGCCCGAAACGCCATCGGCCCGGATATTCTTTTGCCCTTGCCGCGGATTGTAACAGCGCAAGCCAGTAGCCCGGTGGAGAATATTAGCTTAGAAACTGCTTTTGCCGATATGGCAAGGCTGGAAACACAGACATCCTTTAGCAGCTTGGCGTCTCTTCGCGATAACAGTATGTCCTTAGCCCGGGCGTCGCTCGAATTGCAATGGGTACAATCGGGACAAAATGGCGTTGGTCAAGATAATGTCGTTCAGTATACTCGTAGGGCCCAGTTCATCGATGAGATATCAAGTCAGAGCGAACAAGATACGCTGGATCATCTCCCGGTTGCAGAAACGATCAAATCCAGACTTAAAGAGGTTGTTGAGAAAGGTCAGCTGAAGAGACAGAAATTAGGCGTTGTTATTCCTGCTGATTTCGCGCGAGACATCGCGCGAAGGATAGATACCGCGCAAACAGAGAAGGAGCTGGCATCGGTTGTTTATGAGCTCGTAAAGAACATTTATCCCACTGCCTTGCTGGGGCAACAGGAATTATCGTTTAAGGAGGGTAATCCCAGCAGCCCGATGATCGGCAGTAATGGTTCGTTGGATGGCCTTGTGAACAGGGTGGAAAACATTATTAATACGCACCCGGTGACAACGATCGAGAACGGAGGGAACCTGCCCGCCTTTTTTGTCAACGTGCCGGCATACCCGCGTGAACATTTGTCAGAGCTGATGAGATCGATCGAACGCAAGAACAATGTTATTTTAACCGGGGTCATCGGCATTCCCGGCAGCGCGGATATCGGTACGGGTTATGTGATCCGGAACGAAGAACAGCAGAATTTCGCGCTTATTCCCGAAAATGTCATCCAGCGATGGAACAGCGCCGGGGGGACGATAATGTTAAATCCGCCACCACTTAATGCGGAACAGATCCCGACGGAAATTTGGGAAGGGATCACATCTTTGGAAAAGAATGTGCCGGTTCGCCAGATCAACATACCCCAGGTTTCTACCGCTAATCTGCCCATGCCGCCCATACAACCGGTTGAAATGGCCCCTATATCCATGATCGCGCCGCAAAGGCCGGCTGCCAGCTCCTCACCGGTTTTGAGCTTCATTAACGTCCCCCAGGAATACCAGGATATATTTAACAGGCTCAGGGATGATGCGCATGTTAAGTCGGTCATTCGTGAGATCGTCCCTGAAAGCGACGCCATAGAGATCAAGGGCGTCCAGTTCCGAGGTGAAGGGGCATTAAAGAGAATATACCGTGTCGTTGTCGAAACAGCGGAAGGGCCGAAGGTCTTTGGCCTGAGGTTCTATATACAATCCGAGGAGCACGAAAGCGCCGTTGAAACAGGTGCCATAGCCAGAGGTGAAGTGAACCAATTCTTGAGATTGAGTAACCTTCAAGACGTGGCCATTAGTATTTCTCGTTATGTGGATCGCGATGAGTTGCCTGAAGAGACAGCACAGCTCTTAAGAGAAAATAAGATTGTAGGCTTTAGTATAGGGGAATTTAACGACGGGTTCTCTGGTGCCGAGATCAGCAATGATTACGTAGAAGATTTCTTGGCCAAAAGTGTCGAGACCATTGCGGAGACATGGTTATTGACCGCTGGCAGGCCCGGCAGGTCCGAGGAGGGCATCACGATCTCTGACCTTAAGCTGGCCAACTTTGTTCTTAGCGATCGAGAGGACAAAGTATTGTATATTGATCTGAACCAGGTCAAAAAGGCCACATTACCTGCCCTTGTCCATGATGTTTACGCTTATGCCGCTCAAGCTTTGAAGGAAAGAGGCATCACAATTGATGAGGCCAAACTAAAGAGCGTATTAAGAGGATTTTCAAAAGGGATTGAGCGGTATCTGGCCAGAAGTAACAATGCCCCTGAAGGATATGGACTGCTATCGAAGGATGCTCTCCAGAATTTGGTACGCAAAGTCAATGCCAGCGTTTCCCAGGTCGAGGATCCCTTGAAACTTGAGGTTCTGCAATCTACGGTTGCTGACATACAACGGGCTATTTCTTCTTCGCCAATGAAGGAATTTGATCAAATTGTCAATGATCAGCGCTTGCCATCAGGAAATAATGTCGTCTCCAGCTCGATGGCTATGCCGGAAGGAACAATAGGGGAGATTCCGTCATTACAGCAGATCGAAGCAACGCGGAATGTTGTGAGGTCAGCTTCTTCTTTGGAAAAAGAACTCACTCCACCTTCTCGCGCGCCGCCGGGAAGCAATGATTTTTCTTCTGTCCGAGAATCCTCTGCCCGTGTTACTCCGCAAGCTTCATCTCCTGTCACTTTCCGATGGTTAAGGTATTATGACCGCGCCCAAGAGAAGAAACTCCATGAGGTGTTTAAAATTTTGCCAAGAATTTATGGAGAAGATCTGGCAAGTCTGCTGCAGGAGGACCACGGGGGCGTTCAGAAGGTCACAATGAAGATCCAGAATTTTAAAGACCAGCTTAATACGCGCGGAAAAAATATTGGCGTAGATCAGGAATTGGGCGATGCCGCCATCGCGATCATTACCGAAAAATTAGGCGAGGCCCTGGAACGGCAATTGCAAGGCAGCGGCATCCGGTTTGATATTTATCCCAGCGGGCCAAGTTTCGATATTGTGTTCAGCAATATTGCCGTCGGGAAAGAATCCGTCATTACGCAGGCCTTCGATTCCCTGCTGGGGGAAACATCGGAATTTAAAAGAACCGTAGTGGACCTTGTCAAGGAAAGATCCGGCGTCCCGGAGAAATTAACTGACTTTACCGCCAAAGACCTCCATATCTATGCCGGCGCGTCGCAAGTCCATCGCGAGCGGATGCGCAATGTTTCCGACGCCTTGACGGTGGCCGATCGCCTTGAAAAACAAGCGACGCAGACCGCGAAGGCGACGCAATTACAATTTGTTATTACTCCCTACATGGCGTCACAGGCGATCGCCGCTATCGAGCGTGATGCCACACAGAAAGAGAATACCATTAGCGGCTTTAAGGCGCTTTTGGGTCAGGCCAAGACAGCGCCGCGCAGCCGTCTGGGTGTTTATTCTCCGGTGGAGATAGACAATTATGTTGCGATGACAAGCGATCTGGGATTGGCCAAAGAATATGAATTCGATACGATATCCCAACGGTATCCAAAAGATCACAAGACTTTCGCGAAATTATTGGAAGAATACGACCGGGCCATCGAGTCAGGAAAGACAAACGCTATCCTGGTGGCGAGGAAAAGCGCCATCAGGAAACTTGTCCGCTATAACAGGGAGGGCATTTTTGTCGGCAACGATTATTTCAAGGCACTGATCAATCGCATTGTAACCCTTCCGGAAAAACCCGATTTCGATTTCCATGTGACGTTCCGCTTGGGACATAACTCCGACGAGTTTGGGGCCATGATCTGGGATGCCAAGGAACAGAAGCTGGCTATTTTCCAATTCGACAGCAATAACCTTGGCGCCATTTCTTATGCTCAAGGCAGGGACACCGGCACAAAGGTCATCAACGGCCAGCTGAAGGTCATCGATCAAGTGATCGTGGCTTCTCAAAAAGATGCCTCGGGCAATCCCAAGAATCTTGCGGGCCGGCTGGCATACATTCAGGAACATTTGCCTAACGCCATTTACGCGGAATCCCTGGGATATCCGGAAACCTCTGTCGCTTATCCGATCGCGCAGTCCGAAATGACCATTCGCAAAGCTCCCTGGCAGGGATATGACGGGGAAATTACCATTATCGATAAATTTGGAAAATTGTATACGCTGGGGATCGACGGGCAGGACAAGATCAGCGTCTTTGACGAGGTCCAAAGACCTGTTGATATTCCTGAAGGTTCCATTCGTTTGGAAAGATTGGCGGATCCTTATCAGTTGAAGATCAAATCCGCACTTTTTGATATTCTTCAGATCACACCCAACGAATATCGATATCTGCGCAAGCAGAATAAAATTAACGTTAAGGACATGACGGTCACCATTCAGACAAGACCGATGATTTCCGCCGGATATGTGGTTGTTGACACCAGGGATCTTGATCAGTTTAAACAGGATTATAGTGGTCTGCAAAAGAGGGCCGGCAATCAGGCGAACGAGGCCAAGCGCGAGATCAAGGCCCATCAAATGATGTTTGGCGGCATGATCCCGCTGGAAAAGGTTGTTCGGGCGGCAGAGCCATTTAAGTTTAGCGTAAGGGATGCTTTAAGCTTCCCCGAGCAGACGATCGATGATCGCGCGGAGCCGATTGCCGACGAAATTTTGGCCATGAAGGCCGAGGAAAGGATAAAAGAGAAGATAGGGTCTCACCGTTTAGGCAATGATGGTTCATCGGCGCGCGAGATCATGGGCCAAGCCATTAAAAAGACGGGTAAGGGCGAAAGCTCATCGCCGGTTCGCGAGAAACGATCTGTTAGTTCGCAAGTCGCGCAGCATCAAAGTGAGCTGAATGTCAGTCCGGTCCAGAAATTTGGTAACCAGATAACGCAATGGCTTGTTTCCACGTCTTTGGCGGTAACTATGTTCTTTGGCGGGGTATCGAACACAACCGCCCAGCCGCAGAATACTGTTCCTGTTGTCGGGAAAACCCCAATTACTGTGCAGCAGCAAGAGGCGCCTTCCTTAGATATAAGAGCCGCCAGGTCGCAGCTGGAAAACCAGAAGGCGGTCAATCCTGTTGTTGTGCCGCCTGCACCGATAATGCCGCCAAACGGACTCGGAACACCTGCCATTGTGCCTCCTCCGGCGCCTATGCCTGTCGCCATACCTATTATGCAATTGGGTAAGGCCCCGTTTGAGGTCGATTCGGAAGGTAATATTAAGAGAATAGCTGAACTCGATCGGGGATCTATGACAGCCAATGCGGGTATGGCAGGAACCCGTACCGATGCCGCTTATCCAGGGCCAGGTGAAAGTAAAAAAGACCGAATTCCAACCCTTCCTGTGCCGTTTGGCGGTATCGGACCACGTGTTCTTCTTGAGGTGCTTCCGGAAAAAGGTGGTGGCACGGGTGGCTCCGGCTCTACCGGTGGCCAGCCTGCGCCTATAGTTCATGCAATCGAAGCGGCTCCCAGTCATAACTATTGGTATATACAGATTAATAAGACAATCATTGGAGAAGCACCCAGCATCAAAGTGACTAATTCTGTGGCACATAATCATATTACGGAAGATTCCAGGGAGGCCGACACGAACTTCGGTAAAACCGGCCTGAGTCCGGGTATTTATACGCTGCCGTCCACTTCCGCAGTGGATCAGGCAGAGCAAAATGCAGGAGAGCGGACAAAGAACACAGTAGTAACGCTGTTTGCAGTAGAGAAGTCAGAAGTTAATGTTTCTAACTTGTTTAGACCTAGTGGGTTACCCTACAAAGGTCAGAATAAGAGAGTAGCTGATTCTCGAAGTGTGTCAAATGAAGGACCAGTAGTAAATGAAGTGAATCGTGGCAGCAGCAACCAATCTACTCTATATGTTAGAGGACGGTTGGCAGAAGAAGCGAAGTTAGCAGCGCAAGTGCTGAAGTACTATGGACACGAATTCGTCCTGGTTAACAGGAAGGGATCTCGTGAACATAGAACAACTGGTGAGAAAGCCTACTCAGAATCGGCTAAGAATGATTCTGAATCTGGCCCTGTGGCGTTTGGGCCTGGATTAGCTCCGTATGTGGTTCTTATAAATGAAAAAGGCAGTGTATGGTCTGTGTCCATCAGGAATGATGGGTACGGGATCGTTCGAGTTCTTGGAGTGTCTGCTGGTTCGAGCAATGGGCAGGCCTTGACCAAGAACAAAGCTGTTGAAGCCCTTTGGTCCATGGTTGTAGTTGTAAGGACTGCTGGAATCAACGGCGATGCTGCTGATAGGGTTGGATACGATCAAGGTACTACCTATATAGTTCTCGGAGTGTATCCGGATAGCAATGTCGGATCGTTCGGGAATAAAGTCTTAGGCTCTGCGAAGGAAAACAATAACAGAGTCGTAGGCATTGTAGGCCTTGTTAAATATAGAAAAGGTCCTGGAGTTTCTGAAGCTTCCAAGAGTGTGATCGGAAGCGATAAGTCCAGGAATATGCCGTTTGAAGTACCAGTAGCTGCTTCAAGTCCGGTTCGGTCTGAAGAAGATCATACCGGAAGTTCTACGTCTGTATCCTCATACTGGCCGATCATATTGACCGGCCTCAAGTCGTTTACTCTCTCCGCAAGCGAGTTAGCCAACCGTGCGTCCATTTACCTTATCCGTTTGGCTCAATTGCTTGCTTCGTATTTCGCCCGGGGTATTCCGGAAAGCATTAAGAATAAACTTAAACTTAACATGAGAGGCCTGTTCAAGGGCGTTGTTGCCTTTGGCCAGGCCTCTTCTGTTGTTGGTCAAAAACAAGGAGGTATATTATGGACACGAATATCGAAATCAAGCACTTCGTCTACGTCCCCACGTCGAATTGCGTCATTGTCACCGCAAAAGACAAAGGCCGTAACCGCATTAAGGTCTATCTCGTCCTTACTGGTGAAAACCGTACCTATCTACGTAACGGGATCAATCAGACATGGGATGAGATGGATGACCTTAACGCCGGCAGGATCCAAGAGCTGGTTTGCGCGGCTTTTAGCGACCGTAGGATTCCTCGCTACAGCACCTCGGTCGGCGCGCTCAACTAAAGAAGTTTCCTCCCAACAAGGACTGTTTGATGAGGCCCCGAAGACCGTGGCGGTAGTAGGGGCCTCCAGTCCGATGTCAAGTTCAATCTGGAACAAGCTCTTTGTGACGGAGCCCAGCCTGGCGGGTATTGCTGGAACCGTTGTCATCTTAGGATTTGCCGTCTTGGCCGCTTATAAACTGGCTAAGAATGGCATGAAGTTTAGTGCTGTGGTTGCATTTCTGTTGATGACAGGATACGTTACTTATCTGCCGAGATTGGGTGGCATCTTTATTTGGGCTAATAATTTTCTGGATGTGGCCTTTTACGCAAGCTTGTTTTTAGGTATTTTGGAAATGGTTCGACTCTATCGGCACTTTTTGACAGAAAATAGCAAACCGTTTGAACCCATTGGAAGAAAGTTGGCCAATCGTGTGATTGTAGCTGTTTTAGCGGGTATAAGTCTGCAAGAGATCTTAAGCAAGTATGAGGCCACCCGGGCCGTTATGGAGTTATACCAAGGGAAACTCGCCTATGATCCTTATGATTTTGTGGCCTATCTTTTAGGGGCGGTCATCTTCTTTATCTTCAGCAATACATTGCTCACTAGAAAACATGGTCCAATCTCTCCGAGAATCCAGCGCACTAGACAGAATAACAATAAGCCCACTGCCTATAGGGGCAAAGGTGCCTCCAGCCCGATCATTGGTCTCATCAAGAGTTTGTATAAAGAGTCTCTCACCGAGAGACTCGGCAGGCATTTTGGTGATCAGAAGGAAATCCGCGTCCTTGATTTAGGCAGTGGTTTTGGTGGATTTCTGGCGAAGTTGGAAGAAAGCTTAAAAAGCCATTTTGACGTTAAGGTCAAGGGGATAGACAGTGACCTCGGGGATGTCGAAGCTGCCCGACGACTTGGGGTGGATGTTGAAAATGTGAAGTTCCAGGATGCCATCGGCCGGTTTGGCGAGGATGCGTTTGATATCGTAACACTTGTGGCGCCTTATAGCCTGAATGCCGATTTACTGACGCTGGCTTACCGTTTAACCAGAAACAACGGTTTGCTCATTGTCAAGATGTACCGTTATTATGGCGAGGTGCATGAGTCCGAGATGGATACCTTGTGGCGATTCTTGCGCAGCCGCGGGGTCGGTAACATTGTTTATGAAATGCTCGATTACAATCCGCGCGGATTGCCGCGTAGCAATTATCCCACCTATCCGCCGGTCATTATAACCGCACGCAAAGATTCCGTGGTTGCCGAACGTAAAATTGGTGCTTCGAGCCCGATGAAGGAAAAAGCCGCGCGAGGGATGATCCGCGCGGCATGGAAGATGGGAAGAAGCGCATTTTTGGTCTTCGGTCTTTGGGCTGTTTTGGTGGGCGGGATTGTGGGCTGTGGCAAGGATCCGGCATCGGTCCCAGCGCCTCCGGTAGCTGATGATGTAGAAATAACACTCTGGATGGAATCTCAACAGGATCCTGCTACACAGCTTCCCGCCAGCTTTGATGAGGCCCAGGGCACAATTAACGAAAATCAGATCGCCGTTTACGACGGGGCCCTGGACGTAAAAAGCTTTATCCAGACCGGGAATGTCGACAAAGCCAGGAACATTATGGAATTCTTCATGAATACCTGGGATCTGAAAAAGGGATTGGCCATCTATTATGACGTCACAACAGGCGAGATCGGGACTGTTTCCACCATCCATACCGGGCCCAACGCCTTGCTGGGCGACGCGGCCGTCGATCTTTTCAGGGCGACCAATGATCAGCGCTATTTTGATTTCGCCGCGGATATCGCCCAGTGGGTCGCCGTAAGCGTTCCTCATCAAAACGGCGGTGTGGCCATGGGGCCGGAGAATGATCAGGTCGCCTGGACCGAAATCTTCTCAACGGAACACAATATTGATTATGCCGGTCTCTTAAAGAAATTATTGGTCTATCGCAACCTTTTAACTGAAGCTCAATTGGATCTCTTTGGCGCTGAACTTCAAGGTGTTGAACCCTGGATCAAGGCCCGGTTTAATCCGGCCACCAGCATCTTAAACCGCGGTGTCGCCTTCGGCATTGAGGATACGACCAAGGCCCTGGATACGACCACATTCCTCGTTCTTACCTATGGGCCGCAGGGCGTGCTGAATACCTTCGATCTTAATGCGGATGCGTTGATCGCAAGGAGTGAACTATACTTTAAAGTCACCGTCTTGATGGAAGGCGTCGGGTCGGTCGATGCCTTTGATTTCACGCGCGCTGCCGATACTTTATTTAGAACGCCGATGGCGTGGTTCGAAGGCACCGGCCAGATGGTCGCCGTCTTTGCGCTCATGGAGCAAACGCATAGGGCTGTGGGCAATATCGAAAAGGCCGATATGTACAAGGCCAAGAAGGAACGTTACCTTGGCGAGATAAGAAAGGTTTATATCCGGCGCTCCAATGGTTCTATCACGGTTCCATACGCCAGCCGCGCCGATCTCAATTTCGCGGACGGGTTCAGGACGCAATCTGAAAGATCCGGCTCGATGGCCAGCGCAACCTGGACGCTTTCCGGTATACGCGGCTTTTCTTTACTCGGTGCGTCCTCAAGCCCGATAGGCGAAAGGCCGATCGACAAAAAGACAGCTAAGGCCAAATTGTTTACCGGAAGAAGCGCCTCGCGCAAGAACAGCAGCGCCTCGAGCCCGATATCCCAGAGATCTTTAAGCGTGGTATTGCTGGCAACAACCGCGGCCCTGATCGGCATGCCGGTGGACGTGATCGCGGCCGGCGGCATCATGAGCGATCATGGCATTACGTTGGAACTGACGGTATCTTTGGTCGGATTGTTTGCAGTGGCGGGATGGATGATCAAGAAACTTATGGATGTTACAGATTGGGGCATAAAGCCTTCAGCCATAACGCGTAAGATATTTAAGATGGCAAACACAATGATCATTGTCTTGTCGATGGTGTCTGTGTGGAGCTTCTTCCAGACCTACGAGGCGTCCACGCAAGAGCAAAGCCGCAGGGCAGAGTATGCTTTGGACAAGTATGAACCCGCGTTACAGGCGCTGGAACAGGCAGAGCAGGACCTCATGATTAGAAAACCGGATGTGTATCCGGAGACACATATCGATTCTGAAGGTGATTCAGAGGTGGTTCTTGTAACGGTACCCGGCCATGAGGCGGATATCCAAAGCGCCTATAGCTATGTCGAACGAGCCAACAGGCTTTATGGGCAAATTGACGGGCGGCTGGAAGGGATATTATCTGAAAACGCGTTTAACGAATTAAAAGGATCCCTGCAGAAATTAATGTCGATCAAGAAAGTGAAAGAGGATCAGCTCGTCGATATTAAACCGCAGCTCACAAAAATGATCGGAGCGCTTTTGGCGGAAGTCCAGCCGATCAAGAATGCT
>ORMF011049290.1_pt1 | contig 46827 bp, 43 predicted proteins | sample 1779871 | NCBI WGS metagenome assembly ORMF01 (sample SAMEA104232316, study PRJEB22302) | groundwater metagenome | biome: forest; feature: aquifer; material: groundwater | place: USA | collected 2011-08-07 | depth 5.4 m | reverse complement strand
ATGGTGAAGCAACCTCAGCAGTGGGCGTGGAGCAGTTATGGCGCCATGATCGGCAAGTCCACAGCTCCGGTGTGGCTGAAGACCGAGGTTTTGTTGGGAGAGTTTGGCAAGGGTCGGTTTCAGGCCAGAAGGAAGTATCAACAATTTGTCGGGGAAGGAATGGGCGGAGAGAGCATCTGGAAGGATCTCAAAGGGCAGATCTACTTGGGGGACGACGACTTTGTCGAGCAGATGCGGGGCAAGCTTGGGGAGCGAGACGAAGATGTCAACATACCGCTGGTGCAGCAACGAGCGCCAGCGCCGATGCTGAGTGCGATTCGTCGCCGACACTCAAACCGCGACGAAGGCATTCGTGCGGCGTACGAGACCGGTGCGTACAGTTACCAAGAAATCGCCAAACATTTCAAGGTCCATTTTACGACGGTGGGGCGAATTGTAAGATCGTCAGCGCAGCGGCAAGGTGCCCTCCATGCAAGAAAGTAGATAACGATCAGTATTGCTATTTTACTAGACCTGACCCCTATATCTCTCTATATCTTCTATATCTTGCGAAACAGCCGGGGGCACCGATTCAACCGGCCATCGCCAAGAAAACCGGCGCTTCGCCAAATCCCGTGGCCGAGGGCACGCGGCAAGCCTTTTATGAGCTGGTAAATAAATCGCGCCAAGCACAGACGCAGAAGAAGTAGTCGCAGCGCCTTCCGGCATACTGGCCCGACGGATCCGATTCCGGGGCTAAATCAATCCGCGCTCAGGATTTCAATCAGGACCGCTTCCGGCTCGGCGCCCCAGCGCCAGGGAATCATGATGCTGCCGAGGCCGCGCGATACTACCAGTTGGGAAGAGCGAAAGGCGTAGGCCCCTTCGTCCAAACAAAAGCGGCTCTGGCGGATGAGCGGGCCGCCGTTGGCAAAGCGAATCTGACCGCCGTGGGTGTGGCCCGAGAGCGTCAGCGGCACGCCGCACGCTTCGGCTTCGTAGAAATGATCGGGGTTGTGCGCGAGCAGAAGATGCGGCGCGCCGTGTTTCGACGTTACACCCGACCAATCCGGTTTGCCCATGATCAGATCGTCGATGCCAGCGAGCACGAAGCTGGCGCCGCCGTGGGTGATTTTTACCGACTCATTTTTCAGCGTCTTGATATTCACCGACAGCAAGCCTTGGCGTATCTCTTCCGGGTCTCCGCCGAAGTAGTCGTGATTGCCGAAACAAAACCAGGCGCCGAGCGGCGCTGCCGACAGCGGCGCCAACGCATCGAGAACCTGCTTCGCCTCCCTGACATGGCCGCTGACGAGATCGCCGCCCACGGCCACCAGGTCGGGCCGCAGGTTCATTAAGGAATCGACGATCGCGGACAACAGTTCGGGTCTGAGAAAAATCCCGGCATGGATATCTGAAATATAAAGCACTCGCAGCGGCGCGACTCCCTTCGGCCAACCGACGGGTGACAACGTGCTCTCGGCCAGCCCGAAGCGTCTTTCCAGAAGCCAACTGTAGGGGTTCCAGAGATTGGAAAGGTGCGGAAGCAAGAAACGCGATAGGAGGATATCCAGGTTGCGTTCGATTACTTTTACCAATCCTTTGTTGGGATTAAGCCACCGGCGTTCCTTGCCCGTCACCACCCGCGGCGGTGCGAGCCGGCGCCTTTTTGGGATCACCGATTGGGCGTCGGTTGTCGAAACGAGCCCTGGGACACCGAGAACATTCAATCGAGAGCCGGCGCTGATCTCACTTTCCCGTATTTGGTTGGGATCATAAGGGGTCATTAAAAACTATTTTGCCCCATCAGCCCCGACGCGGCAACAGGCAGGGCGTCAACCCTGTACGCCGACGAGCGACGTCTCGCCGGGCGACAACCAACTTGCCGAACGGGAGATCAGTTGGAGGTATTTGCTTGGGCGCGCTCAGAAGCGCGCCCTCTCAACGAGGTGCTGGATGTTGAATATCGGCAAGGCTCACGCGGCGCTCAAGAGCAAAGGCTGAAAATTTTTATCATGACCGAAACCCACGGCCAAAAAAAAGGGGCTCCGATGTTCTCGGAGCCCGCCTTCGGTGCACAAACTGATTTTTGACCACTCCGCTGTCTTTCGGCTAACCAGCTTTTCCTTGCTGCGCGTGACTCGTTTCGAGTCCGCTTGTGTTTAGCCCCGTCATTTTTTCGCCGCAGCGATTTTCCTGTTCTCAGGTTTGGAGTCAGGGCGTAACAACCAGCAATTCCCTACCAAGCTGCTTCGCCTGCGGACAGGGAGTGTGTTCTTAACTGGTCCGGTGGAGTGTCACCACCCATCAATTGCACCTCCTGCGCGTAAAAACGAGCAATGGCTGTGCCAGTTGATCGGATCACGATTTTACTAGAACTTTTTCCACCGGCAGGAGAAATTCCGCACAATTCTGTTACGATTTCTAAGAACGCACGCCAAAAAATTCTCGATCTTCAGAACAAGCCCAGCCGCAACATCGTTTTCCTTCATGATTTGATTAACAGCGTGTTGAAGAACGTCTATTCTTCAAATCCAAGGAGCCGTCAAGTTCTAGTTGAATCATGTTAGCGCCGACAGAGATAATATGAATGATGCCGGCGACGAAGTTAAGTGATTCTTTTCAACTCTTGTTTCAGCCGGGTCTGGAAACGACGGGAGAAAAGCACGACCGGAGTTCCCCTAATCGACCACAACGAGTTTGCCGTCGCGGTGCTCGACCGTGTTGCCGGTAAGTTCCATCCCCGCTTGGGCCGCGAGGACAAGAGCGCTACCCAAAGATTCCGGCCCCGGCAGACGTTTGCGCGCTTCTTCGGGCGCGTCTTCGGTGGCGATGGCTTGCCTGGGGCTGAAGGCGACGACACAGACGTTCCATTCTCGTTCTTCCTCAGCGACGAAGCGGGTGAAAGTTCGGATGGCGTCTTTGCTGACGACGTAAGGGGAGGCGCCGTGATTTTCCGGCCGGCCTCCGCCCCAGAGGTTGACGATGTTGCCGGCGCGCTGCTCCTCCATGAACGGCACGACGTATTTGGTGCAGAGGAAAGTGCCGCCGAGGTTCGTCTGGATGACACTGTCCCAAAAATCTTTGCTTAAGTGTCGCACCCGTGGCCAGCGCGGGATGCCCCAATTAAAATGGGGCACGACGCCGGCGTTGTTGATCAGGGCGTCGATCTGGCCGAAGCGATCGGCCACTTCATGGACCATGCGGCGCACGTCCTTTTCATCGCGCACGTCCGTAGGGATAGCGAGGGCCTCCGCTTTGAGAGCCTGAAGCTCTCTAAATGTTTTGCGCATCCGCTCGACATCCGTGTCGGCAAGTACGACTCTGGCTCCCGCTCTTACCAAAGTATGCGCCGCGTGCCGCCCGATGCCCTTGGCGGCGCCGGTAACAATGACAACTCTGCCTTGCATGCGTTTCCCCTCCTCACTGACGCCAAATTTTCACAGACAGCCAATTCCCAACGACCCGATCCTCCAGTGCTCCATCGCTCCAATAATGCAAACCGCTCCGGCCCCTTGGAGTAATGAAGCGATAGAGCATCGGCTCGATCGATTCTCGCTAGCTTACCGCCTCTTCCACCTTGAAGCCAATAGCACCGTGGGTGCCGTCGCAGATAGGTACAAAATCAAAAATCCGCGGCATGGCGGCGCAGTTAAGGTTCATCCCTCTTCAAGCCGCATGGTAAGTCGTGCTAATGTTGTGGTCACTGGTATGAAGTCGCACCCGTCAATGCTTGTCGCTCTCCGCTCTCGTTTAACCCGGTTCGTTTTAAGTCTGGTGGTCCTCGGCGGACTAAGCGCCTGGGCCTTCGAGACGCCTAGCCTACTCCCCTCCGCCGGCGCCGCGCTTGCGAAACATGTAAGATTTCTGGCGTCAGACGAGCTTACCGGCCGCGGCGTCGATACGCCCGGGATCAAACTGGCGCGCGACTACATCGCCCGAGAGTTTGCCTCCTATGGGCTACGCCCCGGCGGCGACAATGGGACCTACTTTCAGAGCTTCGATGTCGCCACCGGTGTGACGGTCAAGCAGCCGACCGTACTTGTGTTGGGTGGCGATACCCTCCTTACCTTGAATGAACAGTGGACTCCACTCGGTTCATCGGCTTCCGGTAGCGTCGTGGCGGATGTCGTTTTCGCAGGTTATGGAATTACCGCCAAGGATTACGGCTACGACGACTACGCCGGTATCGATGTCAAGGACAAAATTGTTTTGGTGTTGCGCTACGAACCGCCGCCGAAGGACGACAAGAGCCCTTTTCGCAAGCATCCCGACTATTCAAACTATGCCGCGCTGCGCGCCAAGGCGAACAACGCCCGCGACCACGGCGCCGCAGGCATGATTTTGGTCGACCTTCATCAGTCCGGCGATGGGCGACAAGAACTCATCTCGACGAGAAGCACTCTATGGCGTGGCGGAGAAAGCCTGGTCGCGGCCCAGGTGAAACGCGGCGTCATCGAAGCCTGGCTGGAGACGCGCGGCATATCACTCAAAGCTTTGAAAGAGAAAATTGACCGGGAGGAAAAGCCCGCATCGATGGCGTTGCCGGGTGCCCAAATCGCGCTGCAAGTGACCGTAGAAGAGTTGCGCCAGCGAGCCGAAACCGTCGTGGGGATTCTTCCCGGAGCCGACACCGCGTTAAAGGATCAAAACATCGTGATCGGCGCGCACTACGACCACTTGGGCTTCGGCCATTTTGGCACGCTCGATTCCAGCACCGAGGGGCAAATCCATCATGGCGCCGACGACAACGGCTCGGGGACAGCCGCGCTCTTGCGGATCGCGGAGACAATGGCGCGCTCAACCGCCAGGCATGCTAGGACCATCGTGTTCGCGGCTTTTTCGGGCGAAGAGTCGGGACTGGTCGGCTCCCGCCACTACGTCAACCAGCCGCCTTTCCCGCTGGCGTCAACTGTCGCGATGCTCAACCTCGACATGGTCGGACGGCTACGGGACAATCGTGTCACGGTTTTTGGTGCCCGATCGGCCCAACAGCTCAGCGCCATCCTATTACAGGAGGCGCGCAGCTTGGGCCTCCAGCTCACCGAATCGGACGGCGTGGGGCGGAGCGATCACATGTCGTTCTACAACAAGAAAATCCCGGCGCTCCATTTCTTTACCGGCAACCATTCCGACTACCACCGCCCCAGCGACACCTGGGAGAAACTCAACACCGACGGTATCGCGAAAGTAGTGGAGCTTGTTTCGGCCACTGCGCAAAGGATCGCGCTGATGAAAGAGCCGCTGAGTTTTGTGAGCTTGCCTTCGCGCCCGCCGGGCGACGATGGTAGGCCGGGACAGGGATACGGCGCTTATCTCGGCAGCATTCCGGATTTCGGTGATAATTCTGAGGGCGTGCGGCTCCCGGGGGGGGCCGAGGGCAGCCCGGCGGCACTGGCGGGTCTTCGTGAGGGCGACCTCATCGTTCGCTTCGCCGGCAACAGGGTGCAAAGTTTGGACGACCTCGCGGGGTTCCTGCGCGGCAAGACACCGGGAGAAGAAGTCGAAATCGTCGTGCTTCGATCTGGCAATCCGGTTACCGTCATGGCAACCCTTCGCACTCGAGGCTAAAGCCGCCAAACAGCCCGAAGCAGGTCGGCGGTTTCGGCGCCTTTCTGCGCAATAAAAGATCCCAATTTTTCGTCTTTTTGCGAAAAAAGCTCTCGCAGGTACCCGGAGCATATGCTAAGGTAGTAGAAATTAATGGAGGATGGCCGCTGATGATCAAACTGTATACCTTCCCACCTTCGACCAACTCAAGAAAAGTCAGAATCGCCTTGCTGGAAAAGGGCTTGGAGTTTGAGCGGATCAACGTCGACCTGTCGAAACGGGAGCAAAAGCAGCCCGAATACCTAAAGATTCATCCCTACGGGCAGGTGCCGGCGTTGGATGATGAAGGGTTTGTCGTTTACGACTCCACGGTTATCAACGAGTACCTCGAAGACGAGTACCCATATCCGCCGTTGATGCCAAAGGATTCCGAGGGCCGGGCCCGCGCCCGAATGATGGAAGACTTTCGCGATACCCACTTCAATCCGCCCTGCGTCAAGATTATCTACGAGATGCGAAAGCCGGAAGGGGAGCGAGTTGCCGACGTAATCGCAACCGCCAAGGCGGATATCAACAAGTGCTTCGATCGGCTCGAGACGGAGCTGCAAGGCAAAGAGTACCTGGCCGGCGCTTTCAGCCTCGCCGACGTCGCCTTCATGGCCAACCTCGAACTGCTGGACCGATTTCAAATCGCCGTGGACCCCAAATACGCAAACACGACAGCGTGGATCGCCCGCCTCAAGGCGCGGCCGAGTTTCGCCGCGTCCGCGACCTGATTGGGTCAATGCCCTTGAGCCTCGTCCTCGCCTGGCTTGTGCATCTGTACACGGCTCTGGGCGCGGTCATCGCCTTTGCCACCGTCCTTTGCATCGAACAAAAACTCTTTCAAGAAGCTTTCTGGCTGATGTTTTTGGCGGTGGCGGTGGACGCCACCGACGGCACCCTGGCGCGAGCGCTGCGGGTCAAGGAGCTGATTCCCTGGTTCGACGGCGACCGGCTCGAAGACATCGTTGATTACGCCAATTACGTCATCGTGCCCGCCTTCTTCTTGGTTCGAGCCGAACTGTTGCCGCGCCAGGATGCGTTATGGCTCGCGGCGCTGCCTCTGCTTGCCAGCGCCTATGGTTTCAGCCAGAGGGAGGCGAAGACCGCAGACCATTTCTTTCGCGGCTTTCCTTCCTACTGGAACATCGTGGTTTTTTATTTCTACGTCCTCCAGACCCCGCGCTGGGTCAACGCTTTCGCAATTATCGTTCTGTCGATTCTCGTTTTCGTCCCCGTCAAGTACATCTACCCAAGCCGCAGTCCGCTTTACCGTGGTTTGACCAACGGCCTGGGAATTCTCTGGGGGGTGTCGCTCTTGCTTATCATCCATTGGCTGCCGGAACCGCCGCACTACCTGGTAGTGGCATCGCTAGCCTTCCCAGTTTACTACACGACGCTTTCTTTCTGGCTTGAATTCCGCCGGGCACTCGCGTGACCGGCCCCCTTTGAGGTTAAAATGAATAAACGACCAAGGTTTCTTTTAAGAGTCCTGTGCGCGGCGATTTTTTTCGTCTCGACGATTTATTGGCTGTTGCGCCCGATCCCCGCCGCGCAAACAGCCGCGCCCAAATACATCTTTTTGTTTCTCGCCGACGGCGGCGGCATTCCGCACATGGAGATTACCCGCCAGTACAACCGGCTGATTCACAACGAAGGCTTGGTCATCACCGACAAGATCATCAAGGAAGGCACCCTGGGCTTGATGACGACCCATGCCGCCGATTCCCTTTCCACCGACTCCGCAGCCGCCGCCACCGCGATGGCGAGCGGCTGCAAGGCCAAAATCGGCGCTTTGGGTATTTGCGCCGATGGTACGACTCCCAAAACCAGCATGGAGATCGCTAAAGAAAAGGGGATGCGCGTCGGTCTGGTGACAAACTCCACTGTCTACGACGCCAGCCCCGCGGCTTTTGTCTGTCACCTGCCGAATCGGCGAGACTACACTGGGATTTTGAACACATATCATCTCAAGATGGCTCCGGACTTACTTATGGGCGGAGGGAGGGAGCAGTTCTTGCCGAAGGGCCAGCCGGGCAGCCGACGAGAAGACGACCTTGACTTAATCGCCTCGTTTGTTGCCCAGGGCTATCAGTACGCATCCAATAAGGAGGAATTAGACCGCGTCAAGAAAGGCAAGGCGTTAGCTCTTTTCAGTTTGAAAGAGATGAGCTTTGAGCTGGACCGGGACAAGAAAACGGAACCCTCCATCTACGACATGACCCGCGCGGCCATCCGTCTGCTCCACGACGACAATCCCCGCGGCTTTTTCGTCTTTATCGAAAACGAAAACATCGACACGGCCGGCCACTTGACCGATATCGCAGCGCTGATCCGCGATTACCGCGAATTCGATCGCGCCGTCGGCTTAGCCTATGAATTTTACCGGAAATATCCGCGGGAGACGCTGATCATCGTAACATCGGACCACGAGACCGGCGGATTGGGATTTACGTTGGCGTTGAAAGATCTAAGATCGATCAAGGGCGGCGACCGGGTGGCGGCGACCGCGGACGACCTGAAAAAGATTCAATCCATATCCCTCTCGCTAAGAAAAGCCACGGCGATGCTCGGACCGCACCCAACCGCTGCGGCACTGGACAAGCTGATGACTGACTATTTTCCCGGCTTTACGCTGGCGCCGGATATCAAAGACGCGATCATAAGGCGGCAACCGCTTTCGCGGACCCTGTACGTCGACTACACGGCCAACGCCTTAGGGATGATGGTCGCCAACAACACCCAGGCCTATTGGCAAACCTCGTCCCACACCAACCACCCGGTTTTCGTTGCCGCCCTCGGCGTCGGGGCCGAGCTTTTTCGGGGCTACCTGGACAACGCCGATTTTGGAAAAACTCTTAAGGCATTATTGGAAGGCAGACAAACACCCTGAAAATTCCCGGCAGCCGGGAGACCTTTGTATTTGAAAATTTCCCAGGCGCTCCAATGATTGAGCACTGGAGCACCTGGGAAAAGAATGCTAATGGAGGTAGCCGGTTACTTCGCCAGCGAGCGAACGTAGCCCAAAACCTGCTTTTGCTCGTCCTTGCTGAGGGTTTTTTGCGCCGGCATCTTGCCCGCTCCTTCGGCGACAACTTTGAGCAGTACGTCATCCTTTTTCGCCGTGGTTTCCTTGTCAACGATGTTCAGTTCCTTTTCCCCGAACATCTTGGCCATGGCAGAATTGCCTTTGCCATCCGCACCATGACAGGAGACACACGATTTTTCGTAAACGGCTTTACCGGCGGCGTCCGCCGCCAGCGCGGCAGAGCTTGAAATCCCCACCACCCCTAAACCGAACATCGCAACGATCACTATTTTCCTCATGCTGCTTTTCCCTTTCTATTTTCTCTTGGTTTTTGTTGACTGCCTTATTGCAACTTATAGCAGACCATCTCGCGGTTGCCTACCGGCGAGAAAACATTCCATTACGCCGGTTCCCAATACCTCAACGGCGTGTTCCAGGCTTACTTCGCCAGCGAGCGCGTGTAGCTCAGGACATCGGCCTGTTCCTGCTTGCTCAAGTTCTTGCCGGATGCGGGCATTTTACCCGCCCCTTCGACGATCACTTTGAGCCATACGTCATCTTTCTTCGCCAGGGATTCTTGGTCGACAATGTTCAATTCCTTTTCCCCCATCGCCTTCGCCATGCCCGGGTTGCCTTTGCCGTCTGCGCCGTGACAGGATACGCAGAGCTTATCGTAAGTCGCTTTCCCCGCCTTGGCGTCTGCAGACCAGGCGGTGGTTCCGCCCGCGACTGTCAACAGGCAGGCGCTTACCAGCACTGCCAATTTTTTACTTTGTTTTTTCATGAGACCTCCCTTTTGTGTTGTTACTACCTATACAAAAACACCCCGTCCTGCCGATACTTAGACGATCTGTGGGGTATTTTCCTTCACCAGATTTAGGCGGTTACTCTTATGCCTCTTTCTCTAACCCGCCAAACTCATGAGGACGCTGCTTCCTGGGCGCTTTCGTTAGCCGGGAGCAGTTTTAGAAGAACAGTTAGGATTATGAACGGGGTAATCAACAAGACGAGGGCGGCAATCAAGCCTTCGATCCCAACCACCTCCATCTTATATGTGGTCAAGCCCCGGAAGCTCTTGGAAAACAATTGGCCGCCGATTACGACGTTCCAGCGCGTGGCGAATATCCCCAACTGGATCAAAATCGCCGCAGCAAAATAAAAGAGTCTTCTCAGTTCCTCGTTGATCTTCAACGACTTCACCACAATCAGGATCCCGAGCGGCAGGAGCATTCCGAGAAAGATTTGTATGATCCACAGACTGATAAACAGTTTGTCAGTGACGAGCCGGGAAAGTATCTTGATTGATTCTTCGCTCTCGTAAAGCCGGTGGATGAAATCCAGGCCTTCGAGCGTAAAGTCTACGATGACCGCGTAAAAGAGGTAAGAAGTGATTTTATCTAGGCACGCCATGTTTACGCTTTTCCCGCTGAGGGGAGTAACCACCATGTACAAGAAGACGACGAGAGCAATGCCTGACACGATCGCTGACATTAGGAAAACCAGCGGCATGAGCACGCTGCTCCACCAGGGATTGGCTTTCACCGATCCGAAAATAAAACCCACATACCCATGAAGCAGAAACGCCGAGGGAATGCCTATCAGAGTGATGATTTTGATGGCTTTGTGGTCAAACGCGACGGCTCTCTCGCTGATATCGGTAGAAAAGAAAGATAGTATCCTGTAGAGCCAATTCAGCGGGAAAGCCGCTTCGCGGGACCAAACAACCAAGTCTTTTCGATACTCAAACCAAAGTTCCAACAGCAGCACTGCCATCAAATACCAGAGATAGACAAAGCCAAACATCGCCATCGCTGAACTGAGTTGTGGCGTGAGAAATATCTCGTACGACCGGAGGGGGTGACCGAGGTGGAGAAGCAAGGGTAATGGAGCGATGATAAGAAAGGCCAGAGCGGTCAACAGAGCGAGTCGGTAAGTCGGTTGAACCTCTTTAACATTGAATACCTGAACTAACGACGCAAGGATAAACGCGCCGGCGACAAGTCCCGTTACATAAGGATAGACGACGACCAAAATCGACCAGTGGATTTCCACCTCGTTGGGATAGATAAAACCGGTGACTTCGCTTAGATTCTCCGCCAACCTTTCGAGCAGCTCGTGGTTCATCGCACCTCCCCGTCAAGATTTCCGTAATACACCTTGGGCTCGGTGTTGAGGTGGGCCTTGAGCACGTGAATCCGCTTGGTCCGTTTAAAGCGTACCAACCGGCTCGCCATGCTTTTTAAATCACCGAAAACTCGCGCTTGCGTCGGGCACACTTCGACACAAGCGGGGAGCAGTCCTTTGACGATTCGGTGATAACAAAATGTGCATTTATCCGCCGTTCGAGTCTCGGGATGCAGATAGCGGGCTCCATAGGGACAGGCTTGAATGCAATATCGGCATCCGATGCAACGCTTCGAATCCACCAGGACAACGCCATCTTCAGTGGAAAAAGTCGCGCCCACGGGGCAAACCTGCACACAAGGGGGATGCTCGCACTGATTGCAAAGTTTCGGCACGAAGAAACTTCTCAGGACATCCGCTTCCGTCGTTTTCTCCCCCACCCTGCCTTTCCGAGATTCAATGTTCTCGACTTCCACGCTGCCGTCTTTCTTAATCGTGTACCGCTCCACCCAGGTGCGCGTGAAAAAAGGCTCCTTCGGAACGTTGTTCTCGGTCTTGCAGGCTTCGACACACCTGCCGCAGCCGATGCACTTGTCTATGTCGATGCCCATCCCGTAGAGGGGATTCGCCGGATCGTATCCTTCCGTGGCCGGCTTTGCGTGGCCCTCCTTGACGAAATGGCGGAACAATCCGGCCGCCGGGATGAACAAAATGGCTTTCTTAAGAAACTTCCTTCTATCGATCATCTTTTTATCGTGCTCCTTTCGGGGAGATGCGGATAGTGGCAATCCCAGCACAGAAACCTGTCCCCATGGGAGGCGAAGTCGATCTTGGGCGCATCTTTTCGGTCCGCTTCTTTGGCGTGGCACTTGGCGCAAAATTCCCGAGTCTCAGGTTTCGTCGGGGCCACGCTTCTCGGGTTGATTTTATGTTGCGCCGGAGCGGTGTGACATAGGGCACAGCCAATCAGCGCATGGGGCGACGCGCTCTTGATATTTGCGATCTGGGCGTGACAGGCAGAACACTCCCGCGGAGCCTCGGTCGGCACCGGATCATGGGGGCTGTGACAGGTCGTGCAAGGTTTGAGCGGATTGTGAACCACCGGATTGATCTGCGGAAAGCCGCTCGGCCTTGACGGATCATAGGCATGGCAGAAGGCGCAGAATTCCCGTCCCCTGGGAGCGATGGGCTTGTTCGCGGGATTTTCTATGTGCCCCTGGGCGGCTCCGTGGCATGTTTCACAAGAGACGTTCTTGTGATAGCCCTTGCTTTTCTTGGCCATTTGGTCGACGTGGCAAGCACCGCAAACCGTGGCTCCGGTGAAGGCGATATTTTTTGCGACTTCTCTTTCGACCGTGGAACGATGATGAAATTGCATGTCGAACATAGAGGACGGGAGGATGACAAATCGGATCGCGATAACCAACGCGACGATAGTCGCGACGACAACGGCGAGTCTTCTGATCTGCTCAGGGATCTTTTTCAACACAACCGCCACCTCCAGGCTTTCGCTTTAGACCAGCTCCCCTAATCATAAGGGATAAAACACTAGGCAAGCATACGTTGATATCGTACAGAACCACGCGGGCTGCCCGGGTGAACCAGCTATAGAACTGTTTCGAGCGTATGGTGAGCAAGCGTGATGCCAGGCAATAGGGTGGTTGACCTGTCAAAAAAATGCCGCGGCAACCTACCGATTGAGGCGTCCTATAAAGAATTTGCCAAGAAAATAAGGGCTTGCCAAGAAAAGCTCGGGGACTGTAGATGCCGAACGCGCTCTCGATCGAATCTCGACCATGCCTATGTAGAATTGGTTCCTAGATCTAAGAAAAATATATTTATTCGATTGTCACGAACGACAAACCCAGAGCGTCGGGGAAGCGTGATTTTCTCCCCGGCGCAAAAACATAGATCAACACCCTTTGCCAGGCATTCAAGAGTGGAGCGGAAGAGAGAATTCATGGTTGTTACCTCGTGCTATTATTTCTTGTTCGCCGGCCGGAACGGATGACAATCTCGGCAGGCTGTTTTTGGATTGTGGTTCGACTTATCGGCATGGCAGCCGGAACAAACCTCTCTTTTGGCCGCTTGCCACTCATGCGGAAGATGACAAGTCGCGCAGTCCGCGGCGGCGTGTGTCGCCTTAAGATGCAGCTCTGCGCGGTTGGGATGACATGAAGCGCAGGGTTTGACCGGCTTAAGGTGCTGTTCCTTAAGATGACAAGTTGAACAAGGAAGAGACGCCATGGGTGCGCCTTTGGGCTGCACGTGACAGGTAACGCACTCCCGCACCATGCCTCTTCCCCTCGTGTGACATTGATTACAGCTCAGCACCGCATGCTTTCCCAACAGAGGCCATGGATGCTCGAATTTCTCAGCGGCCGCGACATCGGTGGGTTTTGGCACCGCGCTTTCCTGGCCGATGATCGTATGGCATAGCTGACAATCCTTACCTAACACTTTTCCTTCCCCGCTCACATGGTTTCCTTCGTGGCAGCGAAAGCAGCCTGGGTATAGTGTATGGCCGATGTTGTCAGGATGGGTGCGCCAGTCTACTTTCATCTCGGGAAAGATGTTGGTCTGATAGATTTTTTGCGTCTCCGCGATCGCCTTCTTGATCGCTTCGCGCCGGGTCTTGTGAATCTTCGGGTATTGCTTGACGTAGAAACTATCGATCGCGGTGGCGATTCCCTCTCTGGCTTTTTCCTTGTTCGGATATGTTTGGCTCAACGCGCGCACAGCCTCTCTCTTGATGTAGGGCAGGGTCGAATCGATGAGGCCGGTGAGAAGGGCCAAATCCATCGCGCCGTCCGGATCGCGGAAGATATGGCTCGGGCGGTTATGGCAGTCGATACAATCCATTCGGTGCAACTTGATCTTTTTCGTTTGCTCGGGGGTGAGGGAAACGGAACGATCGAAATACTCCGTGACCCTTCCTTGGCTGTCTTTGATCCTCACCCAGGGAATCTTTTGCCGCTGCGGATCCGTGGCGCCGTACCACACCTCGTTGGCAATATTCATGTGCCAGTGGATTCCTGCGGTGATCCCGGTGGTTGGGCTGCCCCCGCCGATGCGCAACAGGCTTCTAATCTGCCGTACGCTGTTTTTCTCGTCGTGGCTAAATCGGGTGATGACTTTGAGTTGGGCGCCGAAAAATTTTTCCGGCCAGTGACATTGTTCGCAGGTTTCCTGGGCCGGTCTGAGGCTGTGAACCGGAGTCGGAATCGGGCGCGGATATTTATTAAGAAGAACCGAATAAATCTGGTAAGCCCCGGCCAACTTGGATCGAACATACCAGCCGGCTCCCGATCCCACATGACATTGGGCGCAAGTCACGCGCGCATGGGGAGATTCCTTGTAAGCGGTGTGCTCCGGCTCCATGGGCGTATGACAAAGCTCGCCGCAAAACGTCACCGACTCGGTAAAATGATAGGCCTGGTAGCTGAGCGTGGAAACGACACCAATCAGCAGAACGGATGACACCACGACAATGAAAAAAAGCCCGCGGGTTTTCGCTTCATTCAAATCGATCCGGGGATAAGGCGGCAAATCGCCGCCTTTGACCCGTCGCCATCGTTCCAACAAGGCGCCGATGGGAATGAGGAAAACGCCCAGCAGAAAAAGCACGGGATAGATTATATAAATGAAAATGCCGAGGTAGGGGTTGGCCCTTCCCATGATCGCTTCGATCGATAATAAGAAGATCACCGAGAAAAGGCTGAACAGAACCAGCCCCATGCCTACGAGACTCAAAGGGTGGCGCAGATAAGCGCGAATGTGACTGTCAACCAAGGTGTTTGCCCCTTTCCATAGGTAGTTTTTCCCTAAACAATAGGCTCTTTATTTCCACTTTTTGGATCTTTTCCGAATCGATTTTTTCCGCGAGATTAGTTAAATTAGAAACGAAATCAAAAGGCCAGTCAGGTCTAGAAGGAGGAACCAAGCCATGAAACGTTACAATGGTCATCATCGAGTCGAGGCGGGTTTCTATTGGACTCCCGCGCGATGGGAGATCATCACCGTTCCGAGGGAGGGCGGCATGCTTCCCGGTGGCGAGGAGATCACTTACGTCAGGCTCCCCGTAACGCTGGTGATGCTTGTCGGGGCGACGCTCGGCGCGGCTTATGTGATCTTTCTCCCCCTGATCGGATTTGTCATCTTCTTTGGCTTTGCCGGCAAGAAACTCTGGCACATGTTGGGCAAAGCACTGAGGCCGATGCTGCCGAATCCGGCACGGGCCCCTGGAGAAGAGGACTAGCGAGTCGCGCGGGCGATTTGGATCGGGACAGAGACGGGTCACTCGACGATTCCTCGCTGGAGGGCGAACTTAATCAGTTCGGCCCTGTTGTGGATACCGAGTTTGTCTGCGATGTTTGCTCGGTGTGCCATGGCGGTTTTGACGCTAATCGTGAGGATCTCAGCGATCTCTTTGTTGGTCTTCCCTTCGGCGACGAGCTTCAAGACCTGTTTCTCCCGGTCCGTCAAGGTCTCGTAAGCATCTTCTTGCTGCGGCGGCTGACGACCGCCCAGATATCCCTCGATCACGGCAGGGGCGACGTCGGGGTGCAGGAAGGTTCCTCCCCGGTGTACGGATCGAATTGCGGATACCAGTTCGGCCCCGGCAACGCGTTTTAGAACGTAGCCCGAAACCCCGGCCTTGAGAAAACGATAAAGGTATTCCTGGTTCGCGTACTGTGTGAGAACGATGATCTTTACCTCCGGACAAATTTTCTTGAGTTCTAAGGTCGCTTCCAATCCACCTAAACCGGGCATCGCTATATCCATCAGTACAATATCAGGACGCAGCTTTTTAACCTGGTCAATGGCCTCTTTCCCGTCGGCCGCTTCGCCCGTCACCTCTAAATCTTCGTACTTAGACAGTAGGGCTCTAATCCCCTCGCGGAACAGAGCATGGTCGTCAGCAATGAAGACTCTGATCTTTTTCATGTTTCCCGACGTTTGGCTCCAACCAGTCGGCAACCGGGATTTCGACCCTTAGCCGAGTTCCTGTCTGAGGTGTCGAAGTGACACTGAGATTGCCGTTAAGAAGACTGGCTCGCTCTTTCATTCCGAGGAGACCGAGTGATTTTTCCGCCGACGTCAACACACTCTTGAGTTCAAAGCCCTTGCCGTTGTCCTCTACTTCAAGACGTATCGAACCGCAACCGTATTGCAGCGTGATCTTGACCGCGTTGGCCTCCGCGTGTTTGGCAATGTTGGAGATCGCTTCCTGACCAATCCTGAACAGACAGGTCTCGACCTCGGGCTTGACTCTTCGCTCGGCTCCGACAATATCGATCGACACGTCGATGCCCATCGCTTCTAGCCGATTCTCCGCAATCCACCGTAAAGCGGAAGAGAGGCCAAGATCATCCAGAACGGAGGGTCGCAGGTCATAGATCAATTGGTGAATACTGTCCAGGGCTCTGTTAGCCATGGTCTTCATCCGTAAAAAACCCTCTTTGAGTTCACCGCTAGCGCCGCTGGCGCTGGTTTCGATCGACAGCAGAAAAGTCGCCAAATCCTGACTGGTCTCATCGTGAAGCTCTCGAGCGATCCTCTTTCGCTCCTCCTCCTGTGCAAGGATCAGTTTCTTCAAGAGCTCACCCCGGGCTTCCTCTTGCTTTTGCAGTTCTTGGTAGAGAGACTGGAGCTCCTGCGTTCTCTCTTGAACTTTTCTTTCCAATTCTCGCTTCCCTTCAGCGATAGCCTCCATGGAAGTGTTGAGCGTCATGCGCATGTTGTCTAGCGATCGCCCGAGTGAACCTATTTCGTCATCACCTAAAGGCCGGATAGGCTCATCGAGATTTCCCTCGCTGATCCGTCTCGCCGCCTGCGTGAGTATCCTCAGGGGTCTCGTCAGGCTTCGGGCCATTCCCCAGGCAAACAAGAGGGCGACCAGGATCGTCAAAAAGCCCGCCATTAAAAGCGTTCGCTTGACTCCGGAAACAAGAGCCAATGCCTCGTTTTCCGGCTGTCGGATGGTTAGCCCCCAGGGCGCATTCGTCAAAGGCGCGAAAGCGATGACCTCTCGCTCCCGATCAGAAGACCCCACCGTCTCATGACAGCTATGGCAAGATCCCACCACCGATTTTTTTTGCTTGATCAATCCCGCCAAGAAGCGGCCGTGATCGCTATCGATGAACATCCGTTCCGCCTTGGTGGACGCCAATACTCTTCCGCGTCCGTCAATGACGTCCATGTAAATGCCTTTACCCAGACGGTTTGAATGGACCAGAGAACTGAAACGGGGGTTTTGTGGATTTAGTTCGCCGCCGACCACCCCAACCAGCTTTCCATGCCAGTCACGGACCGGAACCGTAGCATAAACTCTCTTAGCCGGTTCGGAAATAAGATTCGAAACCTCCGGCCGACCATCCCGGAGAGCGGCCTGAACCGGCTGAAGCAAGAATAGGCTCTCGCGAATCTTCTCGATGTGATAAGGCTCCACCCAAACCGTTTTCCCTTGGACGTCAACTAGAAATACACTCTCGGTAAAAAGGGAACGCAGATAGGTTTCTTGAAGCGCCTTTTTGACGCCTTGAAGATCATTATTCTCCAGGCGGCCTCGAATCGTCAGCGACGCCTCCTGCAACAAGACCAGATTCGATTTCAGCACGTAGTCGATATTATCGGCGAGCGCCTGAGCGAGGTGTTGGCGCTCGTTCAATGCCCGCTCGGAAACCTCTTGCGTCCCCCACATGCTGGCAGCAAGCAGTATCGCCGCCAGGGCCACCATCCAAAGGCCGACCAGCAGAATCAACCGCCGCCGCAGGCTCCTGCGCAGAAAAACGAGTTCCTTCATTACCTACCGACCCAGGGTTGCCACTCTACGGTGAGTCCTCGCCTCGCCCCTTTGAGGTTGCTTCCGGAGCCGTCTCCTGTGGTTTAGCTGCCGTCGTTTTCATGGTCTCGAGCTGGGCATATTCTAAAGGATGTTCCTTTTCTATCCGCTCTTCGCTGATCCTTCCGGTAAAGATGCTCGTATCGATGGGGAAGACGTCGGGATTCAAGTGGGCATTGTAAATATGCCAGATCAACACGACCAAGAAAGCCAAAAGCCCCTCGTTGGAATGGGCAACCTGCGCCGCCGGGATAACCTGGCCCGGTAAAAAGCTTGTAAAGAAAATAGGGAAGTAAAGTATAAAGCCGGTCACGATCATAACGACGCCTCCGAGTACTAGCCCCCAGTATTCGAACTTCTGCCGGTAATCGAAGCGACCGAACCTGGCCTGTTCCTCAGAAATTCCCAGGTAGTATCGAAGTGTCACGATGGCATCCCGAAAATCTCGCTTCGTCGGAACCATACTGAGATCGAGCCGCTTTTGGACAGTCAGCCAAAGCCCCACGAGCATGTGCTCCAACGCGGCCAAGCTAAAAAGGATACCTGAAATCCTGTGGAGCCATCGAACTCGATCGATCCCCCCCAGTTGAACCGTAAGCCATTGAGCCCAACCGGACGCGAAAAACTTTTGCGGAAACCCAGTGAGAGCGAGCACGATGAAAAGCAGCATGATCAAGAGATGTTCTGTGCGTTGCCGGACGCTGAACCTAACCACGTATCGCTCGTGAATCTGTTCCATTCTTTTACCTGTTGACCACCAGTCTCCAAATGTGGAGCAGGATCTGCAGGACTAGCCCGATGATAACGAACGGAATAAAAATCTTATAGAACAGCTTCACGTAGTACACCAACGGCGCCTTCTCGGGACTCGGCTCGTAGTGAGATAGCCAGGCCGACGGGAAATTCTCCGTCGCCGTCGGGTGGCATTTTCGGCAAACCCTCAGCAGATTTGCCTTCATAACCGAAGATCGAGGATCCTTGACGGCCAGAATGTCATGGACGCCATGACAATCGGTGCAAACGGCCGTCAATGCAGCCGGAGCCGCTTGCTCTTTGCGATAAAAAGAGGCGGTCATGCCGTGGAAGTCGGTCAGGTACGTTCCCAGGACATTCGTTGAGAGCCGGTATTTTTTCATCAGCTTTTCGTCGCTATGGCAGCGGGCGCAGAGCTCCGGGGACTTGAGATGGAAAGAAGCCGTTCGGGGATCCTCGATATTGTGCGATCGATGGCAATCCGTACAGGCCGGAACATCGTTGTTGCCATCCTTTGAGAGCGCCTTGCCATGAACGCTCTGACCGTATCGTTCGTAGATCGCCTTATGACAGCGCGCGCAGGTTTCGGAAATACTAGACTTAGGAACACGGGGGCGAGCCACATAGTGAGCCCCGTGGCAATCTACGCAAAGAGGCGCTTTCAAGTCTCCTCGGGACAATACCGTATAGTGAACGCTGTCGAGTGTTTTCGTATAGTTATCGAAATGACAGCCCTTGCAGCTCTCGTAATAAGCGACGGTGAATTCTCGGAGATTCTTGAATGTCCTTGGCGGATGGGGATAGGTGCTGATGTCACTGTGGCAATTCGTGCATCTCACCTTCTCGCCGTGAACGGAACGTCCAAACCGACCCGCGTCGACGTAGAGCGAGCGCTTCTCTCCGCTCGGCAACACGATCTCCAACGCCTCCTGACCATGGCAAGTCAGGCAAAACTCGACCTCCGGCGCAAGCTTCTCTCCTCGCGAACTCGGGGCAAACAGCATTGAGGAAAAAACTAGAAGGGCAATGCCAATGCCAACCGGCCCCCTCGTGAATCGCGCTCTATGTAATGCCTTTCTCATTCCGTTATGAAAGCGAATAACGTCAAACCGAAAAGCACAAAGCCACAAGCAACCACGGAAAAACCGATGAGCTTGCCGAAATTCTTAAGCCAAAGGGGTGGTGGATCGGTTTCGATCGCGGCCAGACTTTCCTCCGCCAGCCGTTTCTCATATTCCGCGGGACGTTCTTCCCGCAGCTCGCGCTCGCTCACCCTTCCGGTAAAAATAACCAGATCGATGGGAAACTTCTCGGGTCGCAGGTGACTGTTAAAGAAATGGATTGTGAAGATGAACCAAACTGCCAGAAGCGCCTCGTCCGCGTGGATCAACAGGGCGATATTAAATAACCATCCCGGTAAAAAGCTGCCGAAAAACGTGGAGAACCACATCATGAAGCCCGAGGTCCCGATGACCAGCATGCCCCAGAATACCGCCCAGTAGTCGAACTTTTCCCAGTAAGTGAAGCAGCCGAACCGGGGTCGCGGTCCCTGTCCGAAAAACCACCGAAAGTGCTGCAGCATTTCAAAAAAGTCGTTGAGCTGAGGAACCAGCGAGTTGGCTCCGAAAAAGACGCCAACGTCATGCCTGATGAACACCCTGCGCAGGAGAGTTCCGACATGGATCAAAAAACAAATCGTCAGGATGAGCGCGAAGGTCTTGTGAAAAAAGAGCACCGCTCCGAAGCCCCCCATAGTGTTCGCCAAAGCAGCGGCCCATGGCGCCTGGTTAAACCTAAGCGGCATCCCTGACGCCGCCAGCCCCAGAAAGCTGAACATGAGAAAGCCGTGAAGAAGCCGATTGAACAGGTCAAAGCGCAGGAAGTACCTTGGCGCCCGGTCAAGACTCTCGTTTCTCATCGTCTTCCCCTTAATCGTCGGAGTTTGGCCCCTTTGCCGAGTCCCCATTAGAACCCCTTCGACGCCACACCTCCAAGGAAGATCTCAACAGCCACAGGACGGCATGCAAACCAAAGAAAACAAAAACCCCTATGAGCAACCCCTCCATGAAAAGCGTCGCATAGTAAAGCCTTGGGTATTTCTCCTTATCGGTGGGGTCTCCGTGGGGAGTATAAAGGACAAAATTCTCGTTAGCTTTAGGATGACACTTGCGGCAGGTCGAAACCAAGTTTGTCCCCGACACAGAAGATTGGCGATCGGAAATCGCGTGAATCTGGTGCGAACCGTGGCAATCCGAACAGCGGGCTACCCGGGTAAAACCCAAAGCCGTAACTTGTCCATGGAATGTGTCCCGATAAGTTCTAAGTGACTGTCGATGGCAGGTGCCGCATTCTTTGACGATCTCCAACTTCCACGCAGGCCCCTCAACCCGGCGGATTTCATGCGCGGTGTGGCAATCGATGCAAACCGGCGCGCCGGAGCTTCCCGCGTTGACCGCCCGACCGTGAACGCTTGTAACATAATCGGCCAGGACTCCAGCATGACAAGAGCCGCAGGTCGATGGAACATGGGCTCGGTAAACCTTCGAGTCGCGGTCGTTCTTGGGTTTGATATCATGGGAGCCATGGCAACTTGCACAATGGGCTGCAACCAGGAGGCCGCTTTTCGCCAGCGCGCGTCCGTGAATCGAATCCATGTAAAGCTGGTACGCATTAGCGACAGGAATGTTATGCTTTTTCGCCAATTCCGGATTGCCGTGACAGGCGCCGCAGGTGTAGGGCAGTTGCAGCGGATAGACTTTCGACTGGGGATGGGCCGCCTTCATAATATCGTGCTTGCCATGGCAGTCGCTGCAAGCCGCGGCATCTCCATCACCGTTTGTACGCGCCTTTCCGTGCACGCTCTGGGAGTAAACCTTGGCGGCATCCGAGTGACACGTGGCGCACTGGACCGGCTTCAGTTCAGCGGCGTGCGGAACCTGAGAAATATCGCTATGGCAGGCCGCGCACGGCAACGGCGCATGTACGGATTGGGAAAAACGCTGCGGATCGACGGTCAAGGAAACTTTTTTCCCTCGGCGATCCTTTTCCAGGCCGGGCACGGAATGACACGACAAACAGACCTCGTTTGCAGGGGCCGGCGCGCCGTAAACAGCAACGGGAAAGAAAATCATCGCGGCGAGGACGGTCAAGACCATCAACGCCGGCCATTTTTCTTCAGGTCTAAGAACGCGAATAGGAGTGTCCCTCCCGTTAGCGCCGAATGCCGATGACTTCACATACCGTGACGCATTCCGATCGGCTGATTTCGCATGTCGAGACTGATGAACGTAGATTACAGCAACAGTGCGATGACGGGGATCAACGCTTCCCCCGAACGACTTCCCCTACTTCCGGGACATCGCCGAGATGCTGTTCTTGCTAAATCTTTTCGCCACACGGGGCTGCGTCGTTACGCTCTCCGGTAAAGCGCAATCGGTATGCCATTTCGATCTACCAGAGGATGTCATGATGCGGAGCGTGGTGTTATCTAACTATTCAATCTTTCGGCATTATTTTTGACCGATTGAAGAAGAGAAGCTTCCCTCAGTTTGGCGAACGAAATTGGGGCGTGGCGCTTCGCAATGCTGCGAAGTAGCTGCGCTAGAATTCGCACAGGCGAATTTGATGATGAGAGGACTAAATGGCTCGCTCCAACAAACTAAAAGGGGGGCAATGCCCCCCTTTTCGCCAGCCATAGACGACCCATGTTACTTTTTCACGTGGCACTTGGCACAGTCTTTAGCCTCTTTTGTGGCGAATGCTTTTGTGCCGTTGTGGCAACTACCGCAAGACTCGCCCTTATTGAGGACAGCCATCTTCATTTTTCCCTTAGCGGCGCCTTTTTTCATTTCGAAAAGCTTCGGGTTCATATGACAATCCGGGCACTGAATCTTTTTCTCGGTCCCATGCGATTTATGGCTGAAAGTGACCGGCGGTTGAGGCTTCGTGTCCTCCAAAAGGATATCCGGCGGCACCTGCGCGAACGCTTGTTGTTTGCCTGCCCATAGACTGAGCAATGAAAACATTATCAGTCCAGCCAGCGTTATAAAAAGTTTCGACTTCATACTCATCCCCTCCCTTAGATTTTTTTCCATCAGATGACGGTCCCGTTAGAAACACTTTGGTCTATGGCTATTCCTTTTTCAACAACTATTTCGTCGCACTCATGGTGTATCCGAGGTAGGTCAAGACAATCGAATACAAGAGCAAGGCAATCCCAAACACGGCGGGAAACCGGCTTCGCTGCCCCGCGGCTGCCCGCCGGTCGAGGAACGGCATGAGAATCAAAACGGCGCCGACGACGCCGAAGCCGAGGACGCCCAGAAGCTCGCCCTCGATGCCCAAAATATGCGCCGGTAAAATTTTGAGCGTCTGAAACATCGCCATGAAATACCATTCGGGCTTGATCCCGATGGGGGCGGGCTGAAAGGGATCAGCTTTTTTGCCCAGCTCTGCGGGGTAGAAGGCAGCGAGCGCCGCAAGGATGCCAAGAGCACAGAGCCAACCCACCAGGTCACGAAGGAGAAAATTGGGCATAAAGGGCATTACGCGCTTTGACCAGCCGCGCCGTTCGACATCGGGGGGAACGCTCATGCCATGTTTTTGGACCATGAAGAGGTGCAGGCCGAGGACGAGGGTCACGATCGCGGGAAGCACGGCCACATGAATCCCGTAAAAACGCGTCAGCGTCGCTCCGGTCACGTCGTCTCCGCCGCGCAGCAGACGCCGCACAAACGGCCCCACCACGGGTATAATGCCGGGTATTTCCGTGCCGACCCGGGTGGCGAAAAAGGATAGTTCGTTCCACGGCAAAAGGTAGCCGGTAAATCCGAACCCGAGCGTCAGAGCCAGCAGACCCCCGCCCGAGAGCCACGTCAGCTCGCGCGGAGCGCGGTAGGCCGTCAGGAACAGTGCGCTGAAGAGGTGAATGAACATGGCGAACACCATCAGATTCGCCGACCAGGAGTGGACCGATCGGATAAGCCAGCCGAATTCCACCTCGGTCATGAGAAACTGTATGGACTCGTAAGCTTCGGTGGCACTCGGCCGATAGTACAGCAACAGTAGGATCCCCGACAGAACCTGGACCATGAACAGGAACAGAGTCATGCCGCCGAAGTAGTACCAAATCGAATGCGGATGCACCGGGATTTCTTTTTTCCTGGCAAGCTTCTCAAGATCCTTCAGCCCGATCCTCTCATCGAGCCAGTGCCACAATTTTCCGTGCTCCGATCCGCGGTTTTCCATGTCCATGCCTAGACTTTCTTGCTCACGACGATCTGATCCCCTCTGACATTTACCGCGTATTCTTCCAGAGGTTTCGGCGGAGGTCCGGCGATGTTTTTGCCATTCAAGTCAAAATGACCGTTGTGACAGGCGCACCAAATTTCGCTGAGATCGCTCCGATATTGAACGATACAAGCCAGATGCGTGCAGGCTGCGGAGAACGCCTTCAGCTCACCCGAGGGTGTATTGACCAGAATCCCCGGCTGACTGCCAAAGCGAAAAATCTGCCCGCTGTTGGCTTTCACTTCTTTCGGCTTTAATGCCAGCGTCACGGACCGGGCGGTCGATTCCGCAATGGGAGGCGGAGTCAGGTACCGACTCAAGGGATAGAGAACGGAAAGAACAAAAGCCCCTGCGGTGGTGCCGAGAAACCAGTTAAGAAAATTTCTCCGGTCCATCAATTGTTTCAGCGTTCCTTCCGCCATTGTTTTCTCCTTCATACCCCTTCCTTCTCGCTGCTCTTCCGTGCGTTCTCCATCTGACGTATTTTGAGCACCAAACCAACGATCAAGCCCAGAATGATGACGGCTGACACAGCGAGCCATTTGCGCCGAAAGCCCAATTCTTCGAGCGCCTTCAGCCCCCCGGCATACGCCTTCGCGCTCACCTGAAGCCCCGGATCGATCTCCTTTTTCAGCGTCACCACCGAGAAGGCATGGATGGCCGCGCGTGCTTTAACCAGTGCGGTCTTCGCCTCATTGAGATCGAACTCGGCTTGGCTCACCTCCATGCCGGCATGCCTGGCCTTGAGCAAAATCGCATGAGCCTTATCGTTCTCCTGCCGCAGCGAGTCGATCATCGCGCGCATCGCAGCAGCGCTCTTCCCTCCCCGATCCTCCGCCGTGTGACATCGAATACACACGGCCTTTTCGCGCGTGCCAATCAGATCGTCGCTCGTCTCTAAGATCTGGTGGTTGTCGTGACAGGTCGCGCAGCCCGGAATCCCCATCTGAACGAACACCTGCGAATGGCGGCTCTTGTTAAATAGTTCTCCGTTGACCGCATGGCACTGACCACAGACATTGCCCACCCAAGAAATGCCCGGCGGAGCTGCCCCATGGTTGCCGTGGCAATCGTTGCAGGTTGGGGCTGACAGGTCGCCCTTATTCGCCATCATCCTCCAATGCACGCTCTTCTTGTAATTCGCCAACTGGTCGGTAGGAATCTTGTACGGCGCCATGTATTCGGCGTTGGCATGACACGACCCACAGGTATCAGCGACATGCAACGGATGAACGGAGGAGCGCGGGTCACTGGGTGCTTTGATGGAATGAGGCTTGTGACAACTGACGCAGGTCGCGACCTTGGAATCCTTTTGCTCTTTTAGCCTCCGGCCATGGACCGACGTGTAATATTCCGTCACCTGATCCACCCGTAACGCCGGATTGTACTGCCGCATGAAACGGGCATCGGAATGGCAGCGCCCACAGACGTCCACGATCTTCGTTCCAGTGGGTTTGCCAATGTATCCTTTGGCCGGGCTCATGGCGCTCATTTCGGTGTCCGAGGCATCGCCACCGTGGCAGGCAACGCAGCCGAACCCCTTGACCGCATGGATATCTTCTTTGAACAACTTTGCCGGTGCCGCAAGCCGCTCATCGGGAAGACTCTGGTGGCAGGCAACGCAACTTTCTACTTTCGGCTGACCCATTGCACGTACCGGCAAAAATAAGATGACCGCAATTCCCAACCATAAAAAACCGCGTGATGTTGCTCTAATCACTCCCGCCTCCCCCCCAAAGTTTGAAGATAAGCCACGAGGTCCCCCATTTCCTCTTCCGTGAAGGCAGGCCAGGTCACAGATTTTTGCCGCATCTTTTCGGCCATGCCGCTCGCGTGGTTCCACATGGCCGCTACAACGGTTACGGGCTGATCAAGCTCCTTGGTGCGCTCGAAATCCGGTCCCACATTGGCCCCCTTACCACGTACCGCATGGCACTTTAAACAGCCTTTACTGGCGAGGAGTTCCTGCCCCCGGCGGGCATCGCCTGGTCTGGCAAAATACTGGACTGAATAAAGATAGCCGACGATATCAGCCATCTCTCCGGCATTAAGTTGAGGCAAAGGGATCCTTCTGTTGGCCATTTCCTTTGTCATAGCCGGGGCCTTGTTCCACATGGCGGCGACGAATTGAACCAGGCTCAGCTTAACGGCTCGTTGAGCGAGTTCGCCGCCAACCTGCCCTCCACGCCCTTTGACACTATGGCACTCGATACAGCTTTTTTGCACGAAAAGCCTCTGGCCCTGATCGGGGCGACCGGGAAGAAGATAGAGGGGCTGATGTTCTCCCAGAGGTGAAGCGGACTTAATAAACGCGATCAATCTCTGTAATTCAGCTTGAGTGAAATTAGGCCGGCTGATACCCGCAGCGCGCATGGCCTCGCTCATGGCTGGTCCATGATTCCACATCGCCGCGGCAAGGTATATAGGGGAGTTATACCGACCCAAGCTGTCGAGGCTCGGACCCGCTACGCCGCCGCTCCCGCCCACCTGATGGCAAGTAATACAACGCTTTTCGCTAAACACCCGCCGCCCTTCTTTTGGGTCAGCAGCTTTCTCGAAATAGTTCGCCGTGTAAAGGAAGGCGATCAAATCACCGGTCTCGCTCGGGCTCAGATGAGGGCGTGCTATGCCCGCTTTACGCATCTGCTCCGCCATCTTGGGCAGGTGATTCCACATCGCCGCGGCGAGATCGTAAAACGATCGAGACCTTGGGCTGCGCGCGAGATCAGGTCCCATCTTGCCGCCAACGCCGAAGATCGCGTGACATTTCGCGCAACCCTTCTCACCGAAAATCCTCGACCCGATGAGCGGATCCTGCGTGGGGCTAAACAGTGGTTGAGCAAATGCCGCCCCGCAATACAACGGCAGGATAGCGACGAGCAAAATAATTATTCTTCGGGCCTGAGTCAGCATGATGCCACCTCCCAAAGCGCGACGATGACGCGCGCTCCCTCGACTCGGCCCCCGGCCATGGCCGGGGGGCGTTCGCCCGGGACGCTCCACTTCGAGACTGTCAGTAACCGCCAATTTTCTATGAAGGAACACCTTGTCGAATCAAGTCCGGCAACGACTCTTACTCGCCGACGACTCGTAATTTATGACACCGGCAACGACAAACCGATCGACGGAAACCATTTTGCTGAGAACGTTATTGCCTCAGGGTCCAAAGCTCATTTTCCTTTGGGTTCCGATTTCTTGCCGTCAGCCGGAGCCGCCGAACTTTTGCGGACTGACAGCAAGTAACTAATGAGGTCGGCCATCTCGCCGCCCTTGAAAACCGGCCATTCCACGGATTCCTCGAGCATCTTCCGCTCCATCGTACCGACGTGGTTCCACATTTCGGTGACGACTTCCACGGGGGTTTGCAGTTTTTCGGCGCTCGCCAAGTCCGGTCCGACGGTTCCGCTCACCCCAGGCAAAGTGGCACAGCCGCCGCAACGCTTTTCTTGGTACACCACACGCCCCCTTGCGACATTTCCGGTTGGATCGATGAACTGTAGAAAGTACAGGTAGCTGATGAGATCGGACATCTCCTCAGGCGCAAGCGACGGCACGTTGTCCATCTTCGCCCACATCTTCGGACCATGGTTCCACATGGCGCCGGCGATGCCGATCAAACTGCCCTTGAGCTTGGTGCGCAGGTCGGGACCGATGCGCGTTCCTTGCGCATTGGGAGTGTGACATTGGGCGCAGCGTTTCTGGACAAACAGCTTCTCGCCGACCTGCGGATTACCGGGGCGCACGTAGACTCGTTCGACGCTTCCGGCGGTGGTCCGAATGTAGGCTAACAGATCGGCAATATCGTTTTTCCCGAACGCCGGGCGGGGCACGCGAATCGCCTCCATAACACCCGCCATCGCTTTGCCGTGGTTCCAGAGACCGGCCGTCAAGTAAAGGGGAGAAGCATATCGTCCGTAGCTATCAAGCTTCGGGCCATGCTTACCCCCTTTCCCCCCCAACGAGTGGCAGGTCTGGCAGCGCTTCTCGCGGAAGAGGCGAGCACCCGCCGCCGCGTCTCCCGGCGGATCCAGTGATCCCAAGTAATAAAGAAACGACAAGAGACTTGCCATCTCCGCCGGTTTGAATTGCGGCAGCGCGGTGCGCATTTCCTGAAACAGATGCACCATGCCGGGAGAATGATTCCACATCACCCCGGCGATATCGAGGAGCGGGCGCTTCAGGATTCCCTGCCCCAACTCAGGCCCAGCGACTCCTCCCACTCCGTAAACCGAATGACAGCCGAGACAACCCTTTTCGGAAAAGAGCCGGCTGCCGTCGAGCGGGTTACCTGGAAGAAGATACGAAGCGGACGGCTCCGCGCCGAGAAGCGACGCGTCTTGACCGGCAAAACTAATAACGAAAGCCAAGGCGAGGAGCGCGAGTCTCGATTTCATCGGTCTCTCCCACGAATGGCCAGGCCCCAAAACACGTAAAAAACCACCCCAGCCAGGGCGAGGAAAATCGGAATCGCTACAAGCGGGATGCCGATTGCGGCCGAAGGCACGTCGCGCAGCCACAACGCCGCGAGCATCAAATGAATGAACCAACTGATAATTCCCAACACCAAGAGGATGAAACCGATCATCCATGCCCACTGCAATTTTTTTATCAGCTGATCGGAAGGTGAACGGAGATTTTCCATCTCATTTCCTTCTGGTTTTATTACGCTGCTCCCTTAACCTCGTCCGGCAGGTAGCTTTTGACTCGCTCCTCGACCTCTTTAACTCCCTCTTCGCGACCCTCGCGGATCTCCCAGATCGAGATGATCGGAAATACTTTGGTGAACAGGAGATAAAATAAAGCGAACAGCGCGAGGCTGCCGGCAAATTCTCCATACTCGACCCAGGTCGGCAGATAAACCGCGTGCGGAAACGGCAAACGGGGATGTGACAGGGTCGGTACGACGATAATGAAGCGCTCGAGCCACATGCCGACGATAATCGCCAGCGACGCGGCGAGAACTTTTCCCACGGTGTGATGGGCAAGGCGCACCAAACAAGCCAGAGGAATGAAAAAATTACAAAGAACCATTGCCCAGAAATAGGGCCAGAAAGGACCGGAGAACTTGGACCAGAATACACTCATCTCCTCGGGTTCCGCGCCGTAATATGCGGTCAGATACTCGGCGAAGGTAAAATAGAACCAAAGCAGCGACATGATCAGCAGGAGCTGGCCAAGGTAGCGAAAATGGATCGGCTTAAGATAAGGCTCGAGCCCGTAAGCCTTCCGGAAAATAAGCATGGCCACGATCAGCGCCGCGATGCCGGAGAAAATCGCGCCGACGACGAAGTAGGGGCCGAAGATCGTCGAGTGCCACATGGGCTGCAGCGTCATGGAAAAGACAAAGGAGACGACGGTGTGTACGGAAACCGCGACCGGGATGACAAGCACACACATAATGGCGATGGCCCGGTTGAGAACTCGCTGCTGCGCTTCCGTGCCGGTCCAGCCTAGGGCCAGCACGCTGTAGAAGAGCTTCCACTTGCCGAGCCGGTCCCTGAGGATGGCGATGTCGGGAATCATCGGCAGATAGAGGTAAGTTAGACTGGCCGACAGGTAAGCGCTGATGCTGGTGGCATCCCAGAGCAGCGGCGACTGATAACGTCCGTGACGGATGACGTTAAAGATACGGTCGGGCCGGCCCATATCGACGAGGATTTGACCCGCGCCGATAAACAGCACCATCGCCGTGATCACTTCGGCCATTCGGGTGATGGGCCGGCGCCACTCCGCCCGGGAAAGTCGCAGGATCGCGGAGATCAGGGTTCCCGCGTGGCTGATGCCGATAAAGAAAACGAAATTCGTAACGTAAAAGCCCCAACCGACGGGCTGTTGCAACCCCGTGACTCCCAATCCGTAATAAAACTGGAACCCATAGGCGATCGCGCCCCACAGGATGAAAACCCCCAGGCCCGCCACGGCCCAATAGAAGCCCGGCCCCGTGTGTGCGATGGGGGCGAGCAGAATAGCTTCATCATGGTCCTTGTGATCAACCACCGCCTTCTCCCTCTGTCAAATAGATCACTTTGGGCTTGGTCCCCAACTCTTCTAGCAATTTGAAAGCGCGCGGACTGCGGGCGAGCTTTGAGACCTCGCTGCCCGGATCGGATAGGTCGCCGAAGACAATAGCTTGCGCGGGGCAGGCGTCGGCGCAGGCGGTATTATATTCGCCGGGTAGGATCTCGCGATTCTCCGCGTGCGCCTGCTCGCGCGCCTTTTGCAGGCGATGATGGCAGAAGGTGCACTTCTCCACCACGCCTTTCGGACGCAACGACACGTCGGGGTTTTGTCCCGGTTGCTCTTTTTGGTAGGTGTACCAGTTGAAATATTTCGCGTTGTACGGGCAAGCCGCCATGCAGAAACGGCAGCCGATGCAGCGCTCGTAAATCTGCGCGACGATGCCTTCGGGATTACGATAGGTCGCATAAACCGGACAAACCTTGGCGCAGGGCGGGTCGTCGCACTGGAGGCAGGGGCGCGGAATAAATCGTACCTTTTCCTCGTGATGTTCTTCGTCTGTTTCCGTCAGTACCTGCATCCAACTGATGGTGCGACCTTTCGTGGCCTCTTTTTTGCCGACGGCGGGAACATTATTCTCCGCTTTACAGGCCATGACGCAGGCCTGGCAGCCGGTGCAGCGATCCAGATCTATGATCATGCCCCACAGCGCCACGTCATGCCCTCCTGAGTCTTACCTGGGTTGTATTGAGCACGCCGAATCCTTTGAGCGTATCCGCTTCATTGGCGATCAGGTCGTTGGGGTTGGGTCCTTCGCCGCTGAACAGCGGGATGTGAACGACCTCGGGCCGCGTGCCTGAGTAAAGTTTGACGCGCAGCTTGATGCGCCCCTTTGCCGACTCCACCCAGACCCAATCATTATCTTTGAGCTTGAGCTCAGCAGCCTTTGTGGGATGCACCTCGACCCAACTTTCCCACGAAGCGTGAAGATGGACCGCGGGCTCTTCGAGAAGCCAGGGTTGGTTGCGGCCTCCGCCCATGGGCCGACTCATCAGACGGTAAGTATTGAGGCGCAGCGGAAACGATCCCGTCTGCGCGGGGCGCGGGATCGCCACCGCCGGCAGAAACAGCAGATCTTCGCTTTTGCCAGCACCCAGAGTACTGACAAACGAGCCGCTTTCCCCTTCCCGTTTGACCGCCTTATCGACCAACTGCTTTAACTCCGTCGAGTAGAACTCGAACTTGCCGGAAGGCGTTTTGAGCAGCGCATTCAAGCCCACCGGCAGACCTGTGGGGTCCCACCAGGCGCCGCGCTCGAGCAGTGCATTCCAAAACGCGTCGAAATCCTTGAACTCGGGAATCCAGTATCCCTGGCGCTCGAGAACTTTTCTCAGGGCTTCTTCGGGGGGAGCGGAAGCGACGTATCCTCGTTTGGAATTGTATAGACCCTCCGCACCCTGCTTGAGCAGCTCTTCAAATTTTTTCCAGGGAAAATTCTGCGCCACCGGCGCGCCGAGCGCTTGGGCCACCTGAAGCAATACGTCGGCGGTGTTGCGAGTCTGGTTAAGCGGCGCGGCGGCCGGCCGCGCGAGACTGAAGCAAGTGAAACCAGCAAGGGGAGTTACCTGATCGTCCTGCCATCGCTCCAGATAGGTTTGATCCGGCAAGATGAGATCGGCCAGCGCGCTCGATTCGTCGAGGAAGGGCGAAAAACTGACGATGAACGGGACCTTCTTGAGCGCGCTCGCCAGAGCTTCTTTGGCTGGATGATTCGCCAACGGATTGGTGGCGAAGAAAAACAGCGCGTTAACGGGATAGGGAGTTCCGCCGGCAATTCTCTCAGCCAACAGTTGCGGCGCGTCCGGAACCAACAAATACTGCTTCTCTCCCGCTCCGTCGATCCGCGACTGGGCCGCTCCTTGCTTTGCCGTGGCATCCTGCCGAACCGCCGGCAACGCCGCCAGGGGCAACGCACCTTGGATACGCAGGCCGCCGGCAATGCCGATGTTTCCCGCCAGTGCATTGAGACTGTGAATCGCCATGCGCGCATGCAGGTCATCGGGCCCGTAGACCGGGCCGCGCTCGCCGATGACGATGGCCGGCTTGAGCGTGGCGAGATTTCTCGCGATCTCGATAATGCTCTTTACCGGCACGCCGGTGGCCGCGGAAACAGTCAGCAGCCCATATTCCCTCAAGACGAGATTCTTAAAGCCCAGATGCTGCTGGCCCGAGCTATCCACCCAGTCTTCGAAGCCGAACGTGTGCTCCTCGACGAAGCCCTGGTCATAGAGCTGCTCGCGGATCATCGCGTTGGCGATGCCGAGCGCCAAGACGCCATCGGTCCCCGGCACGATGGAAATCCATCGGTCCGCTTTGATCGCCGTCGGCGAACGGCGCGGGTCTATTTGCACGAACAGTCCGCGCCGCCGTTCGCTGCTGCGGCGCAGCCGCGCAAACGCGCGCGAGTTGTGCACCGGGCCGGTCCAGGACTCGAGCAGCCCAGCGCCGAAGGAGAGAATGAATTGCGCTTCCGCGAGATCGTAACCCAGCGGCTCGGTCACGCCCTGCATGAAGTGATGCGCGAGGGCGGGCCGTTCGGGAGAAAAGCAACGGACGCGAATATAATTGGGCGTTCCATAGCTCTCGGCGAAGCGCTGCCATAAAAAGTCGCGGTAGCCGCGGTACTGCCCGCCGAGGATGACCGCCGTGTGCGCAAGATTTTTCGCCCTGAGATCGGACAGAGAACTCACAACCTTCGCGATCGCCTCGTCCCAGGTAATCGGTTTCCATTTCCCTTGGCCGCGCTCGCCGGCCCGTGCCATCGGTTCCTTGAGGCGTTTGGGGTCGTAAAGGAGTTGCAGCCCGCCGAATGCCTTGGGACAGAGCGAGCCGCGATTAATCGGATGCTGACGATTGCCCGCGATGCCGGAAACCTGTCCATCGTGCGTGCGCACCATGAGCCCGCAGCCGCCGGGGCATTGCTGGCAAATCGATGGAACGGTCACCTCCTCGGGCGTGGCCCACCGCTCGATATCCTCAGCCGCCGCGCCGACTTTGGACGAGAGTTGGCCTTTGGCGACGACGGCCGCTCCGGCGGTTCCGCCTAGCACTTGGAGAAAGGTACGCCGAGTAAATCGCATTTTCCCCTCACCGGTGACAGGTGTTGCAGTCGTTCAACAGGCTGCGCGCCGCTACGGAATGCGCCTGTGGCGCGGTGGTTTTTGCCGCCACGGCTTTCTCGCGGCTCTCATGGCAAGCGATACAGTCATTCATGTCGAGAGTCTTGAGCGGCGTGACCGGCGGCTTGGTCAGTTTCTCCATCGGCCCGTGACAGGTCTGGCACTCTATTTTTGCGAGGACGACGTGCGCGCGATGAGGAAAGAACACATGGCTCGGTAGACGCCAAACGCGCCGCCAGGGAACCTCTTGTCCCTTTTCCCCATAGGAGCGCAGCTTTTTGATTTCCTCGCTCTTGGTGTCTCCGCCGGCGTGGCAGGCCATACACAGAGCCGTCGCGGGCCGCCCTGCCACCGCGCCTTTCTCCGCGCTCTGGTGGCAACCGGTGCAGGGCAGTTTGAGATCCAGATGAGTCTTGTGTGGAAATGCAATGGGCTGATAGACCCCGCCGCTCACCCAACCTGCAGAGTAAGCCCAAGTCAGCACACCTAACCCGACCACCACGATTAGAACGATCTTTTTCACGCCCACGCTAACCGCACTCCTTCTTTGGGACTAGCAAATTTGCCGTTCGAAACCGCAAGACGCATGCCATCAAATTTGCTGCTTTTTATTAGCGAAACCGGATGCCGTTTCTTGAGACTTAGAAAAAATCCTGGTCATTATCGCGCAATTGCGAAACGGGAAACTCACTTGTGTCGGAACTAAAAAAAACAGCGGGAGTTTAGCCAGAGTGAGGGCGCAAAAAAACGCCTCTTCAGTTGCGACACTGAAGAGGCGTTGATGGACTCACGCTTCGATCATCTTGCCGGCTTACTTGGCAAGACTACGAATATAAGCGACCATGTCCGATATTTCTTGATCTTAGAACTTTTTAGCGCTACCAGGCATGATCGGAGATTTTTTTTGCGACGCGCCGCCATCCTTGATGATGTCGAACAGATACTTGTCGCTGAGCGCTTTCATCGCCTTGCCGTCGCTCATATCTCCCGGTTTCGGATTCAAGGCCGCTGCCGCCGCTCCGTCGCCTTTCCCCGTCGCGCCGTGACAGCCGACGCAATTGGCGTCGTATTTAGTTTTCCCCGCTTTCGCGTCTCCCTTCGACTGAGCCAGACCTAATCCGGGGGCTAGGAACATTAGCAAACCTAAACTAACAATCGAGACTTAGCCATCCGTGTTTCCTTTCGGTATTTTTGTTGCGGGTTCTTTAGAACTTTAGTTTCAAACCGACAATTGCAACATTGGCCGTGTACGAGCCTTTGTACCGATCGCCCAGATAGATCGAGCGAAGCTGGCCGTTTATGTCGGCCGGCGTGGCATTATCCTGATCCCCCATCCAGAGCTTCATGATGTCTACGCCAAAGTCTTTGCTATGGAACTTGTTAAAATAGTAACCGAGCTGAAGAGCGACATTCTTATGTAACTGATATTCGAGCCGGGCAAGCAACTCGTGCCAGGTGTTGGTATTATTGGGCCATTTATTATTGTCGGGGTTAACAACGTGGCTCAACCCCTGGGAAAATCCGTACTGTATACGAAATCCCAGGAGATTTTTGATGATATCGACATCGCTACCCAGGCTAAACGTATTGATCGTATCTGTGCCCCGGGTAGTGGCCCCGAAATCATAACCCTGATTCCATCTGGACCAGTCGAAATTGTAATCGGCAAAGAATTTAAGCCACTCTGACGGCGCATAAAGAGCCCCGACAGAGGGGGAGTAGTTACGAGCGCTTCGCACGCCGAAATTGGTGCCAGGATAGGTATCGTTAGTGACATCAAATCCCGCGTGAAAGCTGAGAGTCTCCCACGGACTAATGTCGGTGAAGAGGCTCGCCTTATCCTGATCACGCTTCGCCAGAAAAAACTTTTTTCGACCGAACTCTGCATGGTAACCGGGAGCATCGCGCCAGGAATGTTGGTAGGACGCTCTGAACAACAACCAGGAGAGCGGCTTGATGTCAAACGTCGGCCCGATTTTGAATTCGTTTGCGTTCAGAGCCTCGCTAGGCGCGTCAATGGCTGGTATCGACCTGTGCGTTCTATCCCAACTAAAGTTAAACTTCCCCGTTAGCCACCGAGTGAAGTTATAGGCGGCTCCCACACCGGCACTATTCTTCGAATACTGGTAGGGTTGGGCGGTCCAAGCGAACCCCCCAGTGCTCTGATCATTTAGAACCGCTCCACTGGCCGAGACCGCCTTGGTGCGGCTATCCAAATCATAAAAACGATAGTAGGCCTTGAGGTTCAGATTGTCGATGAAGTTGTTGACCAGAGTCAGGTTGACCATCGCTGGACGGACATCTCCCTCCAGGCTCTTCCGGCTCAACGTAGGATTCGCAATGGCGCTGTTAATTGTGAAAGGTAAAAAGGAATCATTCTGGAGCCTCCAGCCGTAAGAAGCGGTTCCCAAAAATTTGGTCTTTAAAGGCAGGCTGGCGGTTCCTGTAAGCGTGAAGCTGTGGGCCTGGTTGCTGGGATAGAGATCGACTCGCCCGCGGCAGGGACCCGCGCCAGTGGTGTAGTCAGGAACTGCGGCATCGACACAACCGGGCCCTGCGGCAGCCGGGTTGTCAAAGACGAGGGTGCTGATGCTGTTGTGGAAAATAGAACCGTTGTATTTGAGTCCCAGCGACCAGCCCTTACTGGCATACTCTCCGCCCACCTCGATATTATGGGTCTGGTAGTCGATGGGTTCGGCAAGCTCTGCGATGCTAGCGTTACTGTTCGATCCGAATGGAAAGGCGATCGCTCTTTTTCCGTCATTCTGTTGCGACCAGTACTTGCCGGTGAAGCTCCACCCCGGGGTGGGCGTGTAGCGGATTGAGATCTTTCCGATCTTATTAAGCATGTCCAGGTCAACGGATCTTGCGTTGGCGTTGACCCATGTGTTGAACGGATTTGCTAAAGTGGAATCGAGGCTGCTAATGTCACCTGCTGCCGGTCTAACCGGCAAGGTGTAAGTGCCACCTCTCATCACATAAGGAGTGCGGGCGTTGCCGATATCGAAGACATGCGGAATCTGATCCCACTCAAGCTCTACATCCAATAGCCCATACCTGCCGAAGCGGAGCCGGTAGTTCTGATCGTCGCGCCCCACGTTGCCGGCGTCAAAATTGAGGTAGAAGTCTTGCTTCTTGCCTCCGATCATCAACTGGAGCTGGGGCACAACAACACTTTCAGGGATAGTTCTATACTCCTCAAACTTCGACCTGTCGCCGTGAAAGCCCCTCGGCAGGCCGTCAACTTCCGCCGAACCACTAATCGTATAATCGCCGACATCGATTTCCGCCCACGTACGAGAGGCCGAGAGGAAAACGAGCGCAAGGCTTAAGCTCACAACAAAGACTCTAGTTGTCCGCTTCATCTTAGACCTCCCTACCTCTGAAAGAACATTCCGGCCGGATGGTTCGAGCCATGGATCTGGCTATGACAGTTGGCGCAGCTCCGGTTGAAAAAACCGCGCTGATTTTTCAAATCATTAGTTCTGTGCCCGGAGTGACACTCGGTGCAAAGCCTCGGCATGCGCACTTTAAGCAAACGGTCATTGACGCTGCCATGCGGTTCATGGCAATTGGAACAATTGTCGGAAACCGCGGGATGCTCAAAAAGGTATGGCCCTCGCCTCTCCGCATGGCAGGTGTAACAGTTCTCATTGACGCTGGTCTGTTTGAGCTGTGCAGGATTGGGCGATCCGTGCGGGTTATGGCAGTCGGAGCAGACGATCTTGCCCTCTCTCATGGGCATATGAGAAGAGCGCATAAGTTGCGCCTTGCGCTGTAAATGGCACTGGCCGCAGACCTCGATTTCGGCGCGCTTGTTGAAAAAGGCCGTCTTGTCACCAACCTTCGCCAGCTGAGATTTGTCGCTGGTCTTTTCCATGATCGTGTGGCAGTTGACGCAGGTGATGCCGCGGCTGGCGTGCGGGCTCGCTTCCCAATAGGTCTGCACGCCGCGCTGGTGGCAGCCGAGGCAGGCTTCGTTCTGGACCTTGGCCGATTCTCCCGAGTCCTTGCGAAACGTGATCATCCCGCCCACGCCCTTGCCGCCGCCGGCGGAGACGTGATTGCTTCCTGGGCCGTGGCAGCTCTCGCAGGCCATCCTCTCATCCTCGTTGCGCGCGTTGAATAGGAAAATCTTTCCCATCACTGTCCCGGCAAATTTTTCGAACGCCGGCGCGTGGCAGGCTTTGCAGACTTCGTTGCCGACGTAAGTGGCGGGCCCCGGCTTTGCCGTCTCTTTCTCCGCCGACCAGACCGCCGGCAGATAGCCAAACAAGAACGCGCAGCACCACGCTGCGACGATGAATCGCCTCATAGCTCCTCCCTCACGCTTGCGGAAACGCACGACCAAGGACAATGGTTTTTCAAGTATCACAGGTTGATGGGTTTGGCTAGGGGTCACACGGCCCATTTTTCGCGGGTCAAATTAATTTCGTCATCGCACAGCTCAAGAGGGCAGCGCGGATCGGCGCCACGCGGGCAGCCGATGCTTCTCAGAGCGTATATCGCCGCTTCGACGCGGTTTTTTAATTGAAGTTTTCTAAGAATGTTCTCCAGGTGCCGCTTGACGGTGGCGGGGCTGATCCCCAAGACTACCGCGATCTCTTTATTGGTCTTGGCGCGCGACACCAGAGCGATGACTCTTTTTTCCGCGGCGGTCAGCCGCGCTACCTTGTTGACGTCGTCCGTCATAAATTTGGCGGCGCCCTCATCCGTGAAAGTCCTGCCGTAGCGCATATCGTTTGCTTCCTTCCGCGTTATTTCTTTTTCAAGTCGAAATTAACATCCACCACTTCACCGTCGCGGACAATTGCGACTCCAGTGTCGGTGGTGCCGAGTTGCGGATGCCAGACTTGCACGCGATATTTTCCCAGTGGCACGCCGTCCATGCGGAAGTTGCCGCGCTTGTCGGCCGCCGCGATATAAGGATGGTCTTTGACAACGATAAACGCTTCCATGGCCGGGTGAGCGTTGCACAGAATGCGCACGACGCCGGGTTTGTCGAAAACCTGGCTGCGCGATTTGCCGGGCGGGTAGAGTCCGAGATCGAATGATTTTGCGTCGGACTTGGAATAGACGTTGTGCCAGCTCTTGTCGTTGTTCGGGAACTCGACCGTCGTCCCCACCACGATGGGCAGTACGTACGGTGTGAATTTCATTTCTCTCTGGTCGAGGAGGGCCTTCTTGGATTTCGCGGCCGCCAGCCGCGCTTTTGCAGTTTCCTGCGGCACACCTTCCACCGAAACGACCACATCCGCCGTGGGTTTTCCCGCAACGGTGATCGTCCCCTTGACGATGCCACCCTTGGCCGCTGTATCGGCGCCGTACGCTTCGGCGCCGAGCAGAAGCGTCGCGACAGCGATCCAGCCAAGACTTCGTCGGTTCATTTCTTGACTCCCGGTTTGGGACTAAAGACAAAATCGATATTGAGGGATGCGCCGGCCTTGACCTCCACCGTTTTGTCTTCGGCCCCCAGACTCTCGTGCCACACCCTGAGCCGATAATTCCCGGCGGGAACGTCGTTGATCAGATACTCGCCATAGGCGTCGGTGACGGCGTGATAGGGGTGTTCCGTCACGACGATATAGGCGCTCATCCACGGATGTACTTCGCACAGGATTTTAACGATCCCGGGTGTTACCAGCGGTTTTCGGCTGGTCCTCCCCGGGTAGAGTCCCACGTTGAAGTGCGGCTGGCCGCTGGCAAAATAGGCGTGCGCCGTGTGCAAAATCGGGTCGGTATTTTTTAGCAGGACAAACTGCCCGACGCTGGCCGTTTGCACGTGGGGAGCGAAGCGGCATTTTACGTTGTCGAGCTCATGCTGGACTTCCCTTTCCACCGCCTTTCCTTTGACGATCCCTTCGAGCGTCACCACGGCATAGCGAAGACCCTGGCTTGGACCCACGATCAAAGTTTCATTGGGCACGTCGCGACAGACTTCTTTGTATTTGGAAATCTGCAAGGGTGGCAGTTTCGGCAATTGCCCCTGAACCTTGACGGTGCCGCGAATCGTCGCCCCGTTGGTGACTGTGACCTCCTCATACGCGGCTAGCGCTGAGGAAACGGACAGCGCGAAGAACAATACCAGCGAAAAACCCAACCTGGCGATTTGTTTTGTCTTCATGGCACCCCGGCAAATGAGCAACGGCTGTGCCATCAATTCCGCGTAGCTTCTCGACGCAAATAAGGGGAGCACTTCTCATTCTTGCGAAGAATGCTATTCAATTGTCTTAATGCTAGGAACCTTTGCCCTCTGTTCTGGACAATTGTAGGAATGGTTCGGAACAGTCAGGTTGGAGGGCTCGGCGATTTCGCTCATGCGTTGGCGGGCGGAAGGGTTGGAAATTAAGATAACGTTAGTGATATCAGACCGACACCCCCAGGAACCAACCCACGGGGTAGCTGAACGCCGAGGCGAGCAGCCCGATGCCGAGCATGCGCACCCGGGCGGAGGGCCGGTGCGCCGGGACGGCGCCGCCCCCCGACTGAATCAGCCTAGCCCATCGCTGCGCGTGGCGTTCTTCGTTCTCGGCCAGCTTTGCAAAGATCGCCGCGCGCTTTTCGTCCTTCTCGGCGCCGGCCATCGCGCGGTACATAGCGATGCCGTCCATCTCCACGAGATAATTCTGCCGGTAGCGGGCGATGTCCGCTGGCGTGTCAAAGACAATTAAAAAAGGCAGGAGGGAAATCCCCCCTGCCTTTTAAAGATAAACCTAACCTGTGCGAGTGAACGTCACTTTTTTGCTGCTGCAATCGAGAACTTCACGTTCACTGTTTGTTTCTTGATTTTCTTGTTTCCGTATGAATCTATGATCGAATACTCTATTTTGTACTTTTTGGACTTCGCGTAGGTATGTGAGAAGGGCTTGCCCGCATTGCCTGTAGAGGTCGTTCCATCGCCCCATTTCACCGTGACCGCGTTATCAGGGAACATCCAATCGTCGGTAGAGGTATCTGTGAGAGTTACGGTGTCACCGTTGATATCGGTTGTAAACGACACTGTCGGGGGCGGATTATTGTGCATGTTTTTAGCAAACATGGAAAGCCGCGCCTTGGTGTAGTGTTGAGCGCCGTTCTTTGTTGCGGTCGGACCCAAGCTTCCGCCGTGGCACTGTCCGCAGACACGGTCAATGTCATTCCAGACTGCGTTAGTGTAGCTTCCGTCAGGAGTCGCATTGGCGATCTTCTTGGTTGATGCGGCACCAATACCGAACTCAGTTGCGGTCGGGAAGGTGCTGTAATTCTTGTTAGTATTTATCCTCCATAGGTGGCTCGGTAAGCCTGATGGAGTAGCTCTCGGCATATGGCAGGTTGCGCATGCTTCCCATTCTTCTGCGGTCCCCACGTGGTCTCCTAAAGGAGTTCCGGGACCGGTGGGATGGTTTATGCTCCTTCCTGTAAGAGACTTGTTATGGCAATCCGTGCATACTTTCCAGAACGCAGCTTCTTTCTGTTCTTTGACAAAGATGCTGTTATGGACATTGTGGCAGGTGGAGCAGGTACCCTGTGTAGCAGCAACTCCGCTTATAAGTTGCGGCCGCCATGAACCGGCGCCGTACAAATTTTCACAATCCGCCTTAGTCTTTATTTCATGTATCTCGCCACCGACGATCATTGTCGATGCCGGGCTGCTGCTGGTAGGCGATTGCCAGCAGTTGGATCCCTGGAATTTGCTCTTGTACTTGGAGGCGTTTCCGTTTTCATTGCCGGTCGTGTCTTTAAGATCGTAGTTTCCAAGTGAATTCGGCACAATGTCTCCCGTGAACCTGGCGTGCGGGCTGTTCAGGAACATATTGCCGGGGCCGCGGCCCTCGAATTCCGGGACATAGTTAGGCGCCGTCGCGGTATTCGTCACCTGAAGTTTTTCCGGATGCTCAAGGTCCGCATCCGCGCCTGTGCCATTATCTCTCTTGGCAATGTTCTGGTGGCAACCGAAGCAAATGTTGGTCCGGCCGACGCCATTAGTGAACGAGCCCATTCCGCCGGCGGTGGCATGTGTGGACGGAAATGCGCTTGCCGCAATCTTTGTGCTTGTTACCGCCGGCGCAGTGGCATTATGGCACCTCGCGCACTGAACCCCATCTAGGTCCCACTTGCCGGCTCCCGTAAAGCTGGTTCCCGGGAATGAAGCCAAAGGCTCGGCTGGACTGAAACCTGGAATACCGATTCCCATCACTCCGATCATTGGATACCATTTGGCGTTAGTACCTGTAACTGGGTCGATTGCGGCTGTGCAGGCTCCTTCTGTGGTTTGTGAGGAAAGACTGCAAACGCCGGCCGATGGGTTGTTCCAGCCGGTTGTGTGGCAGGATGCGCAAAGCTCACTGCTGATGCCGTCAGCCTTTGCCACTCCGAACATGTCGACAATCGTATGGAGACCGCCGGGCGCGGGAGTCATCCAATCGCCGAAGATATATAAGAGAGGCTTGTCAACGCCGTCGATTTTGGCCGTTGCGGTATCAAAATTTATTGGTCCGCTAGCAGCGCTGGTATAAAACTTCAAGACGCCGTCCGCATCGGGCCCTGCCCATTTCTTACCGGCAGTTACCTTCCTCAGTATGTTCCTGTGGCCGTGATTGAGATAGGTGTCCTTCTGTCTCTCGAAAGGACCGTTGTACTGGATTAAGCTGCTGTGGCAGCGGAGACAACCTTGAGTAGTCTCAGGAGCCTGCTTAGTAAAATCCCAATTTGGAATGAGAGAATTAAAAGCTGGGCTTGGAGTGGTAAGAACTGTTGTCCACCCCAAAGCTGGCTTACCAAAGGTTCCGGTTCCGTCGTTGGCTGAAGCGCCGAGCCAGTTATTCCAGCTAGCACCGATCGCAAGACACTGTCCCATAGTGGGAGCTACGGTGCTCAGATCCACGAACGTGTTGGCCGCGTATGCAGTCGTGCCGTCAACCTTTCTAAGGGCCGCGTTCAGATAACCCTTAACACCCTTGGCGTAGACGCACCTGCTGCTGGAAAATGACCAGTCATAGGCTGTCGATGGGTTAGTGCTGGTAGACGGACAAGTCGATGAAGTATATCCGGCAGACGTCATGTTCATCGCTGCGTAGCAGAACCCCGCGTCGGCGTAGCTTGTGCCCTTCGTACCAAAAGGTAAAGGAGTGCCGACGGCATCCTGACCTGCAAACTGCCTGCCGAAGGCGACGCAAGCACCGCCAAAACCAGGGGTTGGGAATGTCCCGGCAAATCCCGAGGGAGCTGTGGCAGAGGTCTGTTTCCATATCCCGCCTTTAGCCGCGCACATGTGGGCAGTCCTATCCAGATCAGTCAAAGGGATGCCAATCCCGTCACTGTCAACGCAGATGCTGGTGGCCACGGCATGCCTTGCCCCGTCGTTGGCGGGGTAAGTGATTCCGCCTAGAAGTCCTCCAGTGAAACCAGCTACTGTGCAGGGTGCGGAATCGTAACACTTATTTTGCGTTCCTCCGACCCATGTAAGGCTGCCTCTCGTGGTAGTGTTTGTGCCTGTGCAACTGGCCTGGACGTTACAGGGATTGCCTCCGCACAGAGTGGTAGAAGCGGTCACATCGACCGGGTTCAATGCTTTTAGTCCCTCTTCGTTGTAATAGATACACTCCCTGCTGTTTGGCGTGCCGGCCACCATATCCAGGTCGCCGTTAGTACGTACTCCTTTGATACATACCATGTCACTGGGCGTGACCCAGCCGCCGGTCACTGGGTTCTGGACTGCGCCGTCCCACAGGTATCCTGCCCCACCGTTTCCGGTCATTACTAACGGTAATGCAATGACTAAAAGAGCTGCCAGATAACGCAGAATTGTTTTAAGTTTCATGTTGCTCTTACTCCTTATAAACATGAAGATCGGTTAATACCTCTTTTAGCTTAACAACTGTCCGGCGAAGTTGTTGAAAATGAGCCCCAGATCGGGCAGCCTGCCGCGGCATGAAAGCTCGCTGCGGACGCTCGGCGCATAGCCTTCTACGGAAACTTGCGATAGAACCTGTGCCATATACCCTCTTCGATTCCGCCCCAGATGTCGCCGTCAAATCATTGACGCTTTTCCCTGAAGCTCATCACGGTAGCTAGTTAAATGGTGACAAATCACCGCCGGCTGTTTCACGGAGCAAGCTTGGTGCCAGATTTGTTGCCGGGTCGTAAGACCTGCGGCGGAGTCCTTTGTCTAAGTCCGGCTGGCCGCTGGCGCAATAGGCGTGGGCCGTGTGCAAAATCGGGTCGGCATTTTTTATCAGCACAAACTGCCCGACGCTGGCCGTTTGCACGCGGGGAACGAAGCGGCATTTGACGTTGTCGAGCTCATGGTGGACTTCCCGTTCGACCGCCTTGCCTTTGACGACCCCTTCGAGCGTCACCACGGCATAGCGAAGACCATGGCTTGCACCCACGATCAAAGTTTCATTGGGCACGTAGCGACAGACCTCTTTGTATTTGGAAATCTGCAACGGTGATAGTTTCGGCAATTATCCCTGAACCTTGATGCTGCCGCGAATCGTCGCGCCGTTAGTGACTGAGACCTCCTCATAAGCCGTAAAAGTTGAGGAAGCGAACAATGCAAAGAACAATACTAGCCATAGACCGGAAGAAGTGGTTTGTTTTGTATTCATGGCACTTGGGCGAATGAGCAACGGTTGTGCCATTAATTCCGCTTAGCTTCTCGACGCAAAAGGGGGGTAGCTTCTCATATTTGCGAAGAACCCCCTTAATTCGTCCTAACGCTAGGAACCTTTGCCCTCCGTTCCGGTCATTTGCGGGAACCGTTCGGGACAGTCGAGTTAAAGGGCTCGGCGATTTCTCTCATGCGTTGGTGGGCCGAAGGGTTGGAAATTAGAATAACGTTAGTGATATCAGACCGACACCCCCAGGAGCCAACCCACGGTGTAGGTGATCGCCGAGGCGAGCAGCCCGATGCAGAGCATGCGCAGTCCACTGAGAAAAGGACCGCGCGCGGTGAAAATCGACAGCAGCGCCCCGACGGCAAAGAGAGCGAGGAAACTTAGAGAAGCGCTGGCAACCGATGCGAACAAGCCGGACGTAAATAGATACGGAAGGACCGGCACGAACGCGCCGATCACGAAAGCGAGAAACGAGCTCGCGGCCGCGCGCCATGGCGAGCCCAACTCCGATGGATCCAGGCCCAACTCTTCCCGCGCCAGCGTGTCGATGGCCGTCTTCGGGTTTTCGATGATGCGCTGCGCCAACACCGCGGCTTCTTTCTCCGGAATCCCTTTCGCCTGATAGATCAGCGAGAGTTCTTCTTCCTCCTCTTTCGGCGACATCTCCAGCTCTTGTTTCTCCATGGCGATCTGCTGCTCGAACAGCTCCCGTTGGGCGCTCATGGAAACGTATTCGCCGGCGGCCATGGAAAACGAGCCGGCCAGTAACCCCGCCACGCCGGCAAGCAGAATATATTCGGGCTTGGCCTCGGCGCCGGCGAATCCCATAACCAGGCTGAAATTGGATACCAGTCCGTCGTTGACGCCGAAGACCGCCGCGCGCAAGCTGCCGCCCATCGAGGTGAAGTGCCAGCGTTCGACGCCGATGATCGCTTCCTGGCCGGAAAGCCCTCCCGACATCTCTCGCAGCGTGCGGCTATGGGCGCGCTCCTCCGCCGGCAGTCCTACCGCTTCCGGCTGGCTCATGTAGCCCGCCTCGTCGCGCGCTTCCAGACTGCTGATGATGGGAACGATCCTGCGAGTGCCGAACCGGCGCGCCAGCCAGCCGAGCATGCGCACCCGGGCGGAGGGCCGGTGCGGCGGCACCGCGCCGCCCCCCGACTGAATCAGCCTGGCCCATCGCTGCGCGTGGCGCTCTTCGTTCTCGGCCAGCTTTGCAAAGATCGCCGCGCGCTTTTCGTCCTTCTCGGCGCCGGCCATCGCGCGGTACATGGCGATGCCGTCCATCTCCACCAGGTAATTCTGCCGGTAGCGGGCGATGTCCGCCGGAGTGTTTTGCTGGGCTTGCATAGCCGAAGGTTCCGAGTTCCAGGTTCCGGGTTCCAAGTCGACCGGAAATCAACCGCCGAAATATGAAAACTGTGAGAACCGTGCCACAGACTTCCTCCGCAAGTCAAACTTACCGGCGCACACTCCTTATCTTGCGCAGCCCCGCCGTTTCATTCTAACGTTGGCGTATCATGATTACTTTCGTCGATGTCGAAGAAGCGCGCGAACGCATCAAGGATCAGATCTACCTGTCGCCGTTCCCCCACTCCGAAACTATCAGCCGGATGAGCGGCAACCGAGTGTTCTTCAAGCTCGAAAACCTGCAAATGACCGGCTCCTTCAAGGAACGGGGAGCGCTCAACCGCCTGCTGACCCTCGCTCCCGAGGAAGCCGCTCGCGGCGTCATCGCCGCCAGCGCCGGCAATCACGGCATGGCGGTGGCCTTTCACAGCCGGCGATTGGGCATCACTGCGACCATCGTTATGCCCCGTCACGCGCCCCTGATCAAAATTAGCCGCGTGCGCCAGTACGGCGCAGAAGTCCTGCTCCACGGCGACGACTACGACATGGCATTCGCCGAAGCGCGCCGCCTTAGCCGGGAGCGCAGTCTCACTCTCATTCATGCCTTCGACGATCCCGGGGTTATTGCCGGGCAGGGAACCATCGGCCTGGAGATCTACGAGCAGAATCCCGACTTGGACGCGGTCATCGTGCCCGTGGGCGGCGGCGGCCTGGTCGCGGGGATTGGGCTGGCGTTAAAGACTCTCAACCCGAAGATACGCATCATCGGCGTGCAATCCGAATCGATTCCTTCGATGCAGGCGGCTCTGAAGAAAGGCGAGCCGGTCGGCTTGCCGCCGGTGGTGACAATCGCCGACGGCATCGCGGTGCGCGCGGTGGGAGCGACGCCGCTGGAGCTGGTGAAAATTTTAGTCGATGAGATCGTCACGGTCAGCGAAGGAGAAATCGCCAACGCTGTCTTGCTGCTCTTGGAAATCGAAAAAACCGTAGCCGAGGGAGCGGCCGCGGTGCCGTTGGCCGCGCTGCTCAATAAAAAGATTGCCCTCGACGGGAAAAACGTCGGACTCATCGTCTCGGGCGGCAACATCGACGTGAATCTCATCTCCCGCATCATCGAAAAAGGGCTCATTCAAGACGGCCGTCTCAGCCGCGTGTCCGTAGTCATTCCCGACCGCCCCGGCAATCTCGCTCGGTTAGCGCAACGGATCGCCGATCTCGGCGCTAATATCTTGCAGATCGCGCAGGCCCGCGGCTTCGGCCAGATGGCCATCGGCGAAACCGAAGTCGAACTGATTTTGGAAACCACCGGCCCCGAACACATCGAACGATTGTGCGCCGGCCTGCGCGCGGAGGGTCTGAGGTTCAAGAGGGAATCGTAGCCGGCTGCTGACCGGTTTTGCGCTTCAAGAACCGGGGGTTTTTGTAACCGCCCGAGAGCCCGAGAGCTTTCTTTCTCGAAAGTGCAACCATTGGCCATTGGGGTCAGGTCTAGCATTGTATTACTCGGGCAGCTGTTGTAGGTTCCCCTTATGGCCCGCCCCTTACGAATCGAATACCCCGGCGCTCTTTATCATGTGACCTCTCGTGGCGACCGTCAGGAACCGATCTTTGACGACGATCGAGATCGCACGGCTTTTTTGAACGTCCTGGGCGAGGTGGTTTCACGGTTTCGGTGGCAGTGCCACGCCTACTGCCTGATGGGAAACCATTACCATCTCATGATCGAGACCCCCGAAGGCAACTTGACCAAGGGGATGAGACAACTCAACGGCGTCTTTACCCAGTGGTCCAACCGCCGCCACCAGCGCAGCGGGCATCTCTTTCAGGGACGCTATAAAGCCATCCTCGTCGATCGGGACTCCTACTTTTTAGAACTGGCCCGCTACATAATGCTCAATCCGGTCCGGGCCGCTATGGTGAAGCAACCTCAGCAGTGGGCGTGGAGCAGTTATGGCGCCATGATCGGCAAGTCCACAGCTCCGGTGTGGCTGAAGACCGAGGTTTTGTTGGGAGAGTTTGGCAAGCGTCGGTTTGAGGCCAGAAGGAAGTATCAACAATTTGTCGGGGAAGGAATGGGCGGAGAGAGCATCTGGAAGGATCTCAAAGGGCAGATCTACTTGGGGGACGACGACT
>ORMF010608934.1_pt1 | contig 47091 bp, 37 predicted proteins | sample 1779871 | NCBI WGS metagenome assembly ORMF01 (sample SAMEA104232316, study PRJEB22302) | groundwater metagenome | biome: forest; feature: aquifer; material: groundwater | place: USA | collected 2011-08-07 | depth 5.4 m | reverse complement strand
CGGAACTTACCCGACAAGGAATTTCGCTACCATAGAACAGTTATAGTTACTGCTGCCGTTCACTCGGGCTTATATCAGAAGCGTGAACCTCCAATAGTTAACCTACGAGCACTGGGCAGGCGTCAGCCCCTATACGTCACCTTTCGGTTTTGCAGAGACCTGTGTTTTTGTTAAACAGTCGCTTAGCGTCTTTAACTGAGGATCGATTGCTCGATCAGGACATCTTGTCAAACTTACGTCCAGCTATTTTGCCGAGTTCCTTAAAGTACATTCTCTCGTCCACCTTGGTCTACTCGACCTACCCACCTGTGTCGGTTTGCGGTACGATAAACTAAATCTCCACAACGAGCTTTTTCTCGAAAACTGAAATCTTCCAAATCGCTAGAATCATATGACCCCAACTCTTATTCGTAGCTTGAATAAACGCATAGACGGATTTACCAATCTACACTTCCTCACTACTTAAACCCCGTATCATTTCGAGGCTCGGAGTATCCAACTTTGTCCACCCTTTGTGTCTTTATCAGATTTAGTCTGTATCCGAATTTTGACGGATTCTTCCATCGACTACGCCATCTGGCCTCGCCTTAGGATCGACTAACCCTACGCCGATCAACGTTGCGTAGGAAACCTTGGGTATTCGGTGGTGGTGATTCTCACACCACTCTCGCTACTCATACCGGCATTCTCACTTCTATCCGCTCCAGCAAACCTCACGGTTCACCTTCACTGCAAACAGAACGCTCCCCTACCATAGTCGATTGCTCGACTATCTTAAGCTTCGGTATCTAGCTTGAGCCCCGGTACATTGTCGGCGCTCAATCGCTCTTGCCATAAAGGCAAATAGACCAGCGAGCTGTTACGCTTTCTTTAAATGGTGGCTGCTTCTAAGCCAACATCCTGGTTGTCAAAGCGACTAAACTTCCTTTAACACTTAGCTAGAATTTAGGGACCTTAGCTTTAAGTCTGGGTTGTTTCCCTTTAGACCAGGCTCGCTTAGCCGAGTCGGTCTGACTCCTCGCATAAAACAACTAGTATTCGGAGTTTGATTGAATGCACCGGCTTGCGCCGGGGCGATCCATCCAGTGCTCTACCCCTAGTTGCGAATTAACGAAGGCTATACCTAAATATATTTCGGGGAGAACCAGCTATCTCCAAGTTCGTTAGGTATATCACCTCTAACCACAAATCATCCCAGCCTATTGCAACAGACACGGGTTCGGGCCTCCACTTCGATTTCTCAAAGCTTCACCCTGTTCATGGTTAGCTCACTTGGTTTCGGGTCAACCATAAGCTACAAAATAGCGCTATTCACGCTCGCTTTCACTAAGGCTTCGGACCTAGAGGCCCTTAACCTAAAAGCAGCTTACGATTACTCACCGGTTCATTCTTCAATAGGCACGCGGTTATCCACGATAAATCGGGACTTCCACTGCTTGACAGCATACAATTTCAGGTACTATTTCATTGTCCTTCCGGACTGCTTTTCACCTTTCCCTCACGGTACTAGTTCACTATCGGTCATAAATGATATTTAGCCTTACCCAATGGTCTGGGTAGCTTCCCACAAGATTTCGCGTGTCTCGTGGTACTCAGGTACACGGTTTTGGCCACTTTTGGTTTCGTTTACACAGCTTTCATGCTCTATGGCCGACTATTCCAAGTCGTTCAACTACCATCGGTGGTCCGACAACCAGCCCTACAACCCCACAGAGCAAGCTCTGTGGTTTAGGCTCTTCCCATTTCGCTCGCCGCTACTTAGGGAATCACATTCGTTTTCTTTTCCTCTGCCTACTTAGATGTTTCAGTTCAGCAGGTCTTCTTCCTGTTGCTATGTATTCACAACAGGATGCTCAAGATGAGCGGGTTACCCCATTCGGAAATCCCCGGATCAAAGCTTGACGGCAGCTCCCCGAGGCTTATCGTAGCCCTCTACGTCCTTCATCGTTCATTTATGCCAAGGCATCCATTGTATGCTTTGTTTTTTCAATTGCAATTCTTTAGAAGAACAGCGCGCTATCGAAAAAACTATTTCGATAGTTTGCAACGTTCTTCGCAAGAAATATTTTCTTTTTTCGGGAGATAAATCTCCCTGATGCAACCTTTACTTTCTTTGGTCAATCCAACATCCCAGGTATCCAGTTTAAAAGATACCAAAGAATATTCTTGACCTTAATCTTCACTAACATCAGTTGTTAAAGTGCTTCGCTCTTTGAAGAAATACACAAATCTTCTAAAGTGCACAAACTGCAGACAAGCCCTACCCAGCACTTTGCTGGTGGACCGAAGGGGATTCGAACCCCTGACCTTCGCGTTGCAAACGCGGCGCTCTACCAACTGAGCTATCGGCCCTCGTCTAAGCGGCTCGTACTGCCCAAGTTTTTTAAAACTTTAAACGTACTCGCGCTTCTCCTCTCAAATTGCTGTGCAATTTGGACCAAGAAACCTCACCTCAGCAGCGAGTCAGTAATATTTAAGCTAAATTTTGGAAATTAAGGTTAAAACCTAAGCCTCACACCCGGGAATTAATTAGCCTGGGTATTGATTGCGGCTTGAAGTTGTGTTTGTGTCATTAATTTCCGTTTGTTGTATGAGTTTTTGCTCACCAGAAAGAATTATAGCCAAGAAAGAATGAAGCGTCAATAGGATTAAATCATGCCTCGAATACCAAGCATTAATCTCCTTCCGCGAAGCCTGGGTCTAAATCTACCTCATTTTCTAGTATCGGGGAATATCCGTTATGGAATTGCTGATAATCAACGTCATTTATATAATTTATACCCAATATAGATTCGTTTTTAAACTTTTTAACATACAAAAATATTCCAACAATGACTATTGCAGCCAAAATGGGTATCAAGACTAAGATTAAACCGTTTTTTGTTTCTTGCCTATTCATTTTTAAGTTGACCCAGCCTTCTGGTAAGCGTTTGGACCTCCCCATTAGCAGTAGAGCTCAGTCCTTTATTATTTTTATCTGAGAGTAAATTGTTAAGTTGATACGGATCATTCTTGTCATCATAGAGAACTTTGACTCCATTTTTCAATTCTCCGTAGGTATAATTATTGTTTCTTAAGACATAATTATCCAAACCAAATTCTTCAAGAAAATCACTGCGCCAGGATATATTTGGGTTGGTAAGAAGAGAGAGGATGCTCACACCGTTTACTTTTGAACTCGGTTTCACTCCGGCTATTTCTGCAAAGGTCGGCGCTAAATCTATGTTCAGAACAAATTTGTCGATTGTCCCTTTGGATTTGATAAGCGATGGATATCTAATAACAAGCGGTAGCCTCATGCATTCATCAAACTCGCAGTTTTTCCCAACCATCCTGTGTTCTCCCCACAAATAGCCGTTATCCGATGTGTACACGATCATCGTATTATTAATATTATCTCCCAGTGCTTTAATAATATCGGCGACTGCGTCATCGACAGATTTCGCTGCACAGATTTGCTCTCTTCTTAAAAAGTCAATATATTCAATTTTGGACAGGTCTTTCCCATGATTTACGTCCTCACCCAGTTTGGACAGGGGACCCCCGTCCAGAGGGCTTTTATTTGCAACCCAAGGCTCCTTATCCGAAACATCCGCCTCATTAAATGACGGCGGCCGGAACACGGGTATATCTTTGCAAGTTCCCAGGTAGCGCGGGGCAACCGTCGGCGGTATTTCTGATGTTGCACCTGTATGAGGAGCAAAGGGAGTAACAACCAAAAAGAAAGGCGTATCTTTATCCTTGTTATTTTTAATAAAATCAACCGCTCTGTTTTTTAAGACAGTTGTCGAGTAATCAGATTCACTTTCGCCGAATTTATTAACTTTGCCGTTTTCATTCATCGTGTAGTTAAAATACGAGCCTGTTGGAGTTGATCCAACAAAGACATGCCAATCATCCCACCCAGGAGGAATTCTACCCTTAAGCAGATTATATTGATTTAAATATTTCCCCATTAAACTAGTGGTATACCCTGCACTTTTAATCCAGGTAGCTATAGTTGAACTGTCATTGAATTTGGTTGCGCCTCCATTCGGCGCCTGATTAGTCCTTACTCCAGTATTATGCGGATATAAACCTGTTAAGAAACTTGATCTGCTGGGACAGCATAGTGGAGCAACTGTAAAATAATTTGTGAAATTAATCCCTTTACTCACCAGTTCGCTTTGTACATTTGGCATAAATTTTAAAGTATCCCAACGCTGGTCATCGGTCATAATGACCACGATATTAGGCTTTTCATTGCGTTTCCCTATTTTAAAATTGACTGCAGTTTTGTCTTCCGGAGAAGGGTTTGTAACAGTATTAGGAATTAGTATCTGTGGATTTTTCTCCTCAGCGGCGAGTTTATAGCCAGAGGGGATGCCACTTATTGTCACATTGTAGTTCCTTCTTGGAATAGCGCTAAATTCTACCAAGCCTTGGGAATTGGTTTGTTTAGAAGCAAACTGAGGTATAGGCAGGCCTGCTTTGGTCATGTTGGCTTTTGCATCATCAGTCAAGTCTATGGACACCTTTACCCCAGCCAGTTTAAGAGGTTCGCCTTTCACATTTGTCATATTCACAGTCATGCTGAATTTGTAATCAACCGAATTTGTCGTGGTAGTCTGATTGGTTGTCGAGTTGGTTGTAGTATTTGTTGTTGTGGATGTAGCTGACTTTCCAGTCACATCAACACTTGCTATCGTACTCCCTGCACATGTACCCGCCGGAACTTTCAACTTAAATGTATATATTGCGGCACTTACCCACGTAGCATCCTTTGATCCTGAAGATCCGACATTGGCAAAAAGCTGATCAGCAGCTCCCGCAGGACTAACGCAAACATCAGCCGTACTTCCTGAAATTGTCCAAGATATTGTCGACGAGCAGGTCGTTTGACCTGTTGCGATCGTACACGGATTAGGATTAGCGCTTAATGAGCCAGTTGCGCCTAGTATTGCCTCATTCTTGAAAGGGTTATTAGGGTGAATTACACCACTAACTGCAGCAACTGCAGCAATTACGATTGCCACAAAGAACGTAGCAACAATTGGTATAAAACCTTTTTTCATCTATAAATTCATTATTTATCTATTCTATTGAAATAGCAATTATGAGGCGATAACCTGAGAGATAAAGTCAAACATATCTGAAACTCTCTGCAATCTCAATCGTGGTGGGATGAAACAGAATCCAAAGAAAATGGCGGTTTCATTGAAGTGGAAGATACAGTAGAAGGATTTTGCGCTCCTGATGATGGGTTGGTATTTTCTTGAGCTGGATTTACTGAAAAATTCTCACTAGGCTTGACTTGCTCGTAAGGGTCGTCTTTCTTTTGCTCTACAGACTTAGAGGGAAGTTTAAAAAGCGATAAAATATCAATATCACCGCGACCACTTTTACCTTCTGGAATCTGAGAATTAACAGTCAAATTCAAGTAAACGACCACGAGCGCAAGGGTGGCAGCGAGCAAGAATAGGGAAAAAATAGCTATAAAACCGGATTTCATATCAATGTTTTAAGAAGAAATTGAAAAACTTATTTAGTACCCCATTAAAATTTTTGTCACCAGTCCTCTCACCCAAAACAGAGGCAAAAAATGGTGATCTTGAAAGCTGCCCCGACTCAAACTTTAACAGGCCAATTGTTGGAAATCCGAGGTGAGTCTGCATAACCGTTTGGTTACAATTCTGGGGCGGCGGAGTCAAATCGCAAGGGTGCGCTAACCCAAAGGCGTGTCCGATTTCATGTGCAATTGTTCCATCCGGACCACCGCCCTGACAATAGCCTACGGGATCATAAGTACAAGGGATCCCCCAGTTTTTGGTCGTACCGGAAATTGGATCCAGAACCCAATCTCCAACGATTGCTCCATTTCTTCCCCCATTTTCATTCCATGTCCAGCCAGCCGCAAAACCTCCTCCTCCAGGCATAAAGAATACACTTACAGTTTTTTCCTCTAGGAGTGAGCCTGCCACTCTCCAAAAACTAGCCCACCAGGAATCAGTTTGCCAGCCTTCTTGCCCAGTGAGGCCGTCAGTAGGTCTACTCAAACATTGGCTTATTTGTTCCTGAGTTGGTTTATACTTGCTTTCAGAAGAAGGTGTGCACCTCATTTGTTTATAAGTTTCAGTAGCCCTAACAACTCTAGCTGGATGGAGTGAAAATGTAGTGCCAACCAGATTACAATACCATCTTTGCACCAACTTCATATTCGAATTAACCGCGCCTTCATAGGCAAAGTTGACAGGTTCATCTGAAGGATAAATTATGTATGGCCGAACTGAATATAAATCTCTGGCTGGGACATTACAACCCGAAGAAACAGAGGATTTGCCGTTGACCTCCACTTTTGCAAGAACTCTACCCAAACAGTTGCCCGATGATGAGACCCTGAGGGTAAAAGTATAAACTTTACTTGTTATCCAAGGGGCAAGTTTTTCTCCTGATCCTGCCCCCACGACCGCAAAAAGCTGATCAGTTACTCCAGCCGGACTGACACAAACATCGGCATTTGTGGTGTTGGCAACATCCCAAGAAATCTTGGTCTCACAAGTTGTCTTTTCAGCTGCTATTAAGCAAGGGTTAGGGTTAGCGCTAAGTGAGCCAGATGGATTTGTTTTATATTTACCAGTAACATTTTCGGTCGAAATTGCTTTTCCTTGACAGTTTCCAGCTGGTGCTTTGATTTTAAATGTATACGAAGCAGTTGTAATCCATGTTGCATCCTTTACTCCTGACCCAGAAAAAATAGAAAACAGATTATCGGAACCAGTCGTGCTGACGCAAACATCAGCTGAACCACTCGAGACTGAAAAAGATATTTTAGTTGTACAAATACTTTTACTGCTCTCAATTTCGCAAGGGTTGGGTGAGGCACTAACCTTACCTGAAATGATTTCTTTAACTTCACCTGGAGTTACTCCCCCCGTTGACCCAGTAGTAGAAGTAGTGTTCGGCGAGCTAGAACTCCCTGAAGACTGGGTCGCTGTTTTTCCTGTAACATCAACAGTCGAAATAACGGTCGACCCGCCACAATTACCGGCCGGCGTTTTAAGTTTAAAAGTATAGCTTGCGGAACTTACCCATGTCACTTCTTTTGAACCATTCCCGCCAGTATTGGCAACAAGCTGGTCAGCCGCCCCAGCTGGACTGACACAGACATCTGCAACTCCCCCTGATAATGTCCAGGAAATTGTTGAGGTACAAGCCGACTGTCCGGAAGAAATTGTACATGGGTTGGGGCTTGCGCTGATTGATCCTGAAATCCCAAGAACTTGAGGTTGAGATGAATTTAACCGTTCATGAAAAGCTAAACCCACTGTGGCCACCACACCTAAAACGATCACAGCCACTAAGGCTGTCAGAACAGGTATGAATCCAGATTTAGAAAGGCAGTAAGGGGTATTAATTTTATGCATTACCCTTTACTCGAAGATATCACGTTCATAATCGAAGGTCTAGTTTTCACTTGACAAAACGTCCCTTAGGAATGATTATTGAGATAAGACCATAAACCTGCTCATCATGAAAAAACTCTCGGTCATCCTCCCTGCCTACAATAAAGACTCCGAAGTCTTTGAAGCGGTCTCACGACTAGTTTTCGAACTAAAGCATTTAAATAAGTACGACTGGGAAATTATTGTTGTCGACGACGCTTCCCACGATCAGACTCTCAGAGAAGCCATCAGAAGCAAGGTCTTCAACGGCAATACCGATCGAATTAAAATTTATTCCTACAATCTGAACCAAGGTAAGGGGTTTGCTCTTTACTATGGCTTTAAACAAAGTATTGGTGATCTCGTTGTCTTTATGGATTCTGATTTAGACTTGCCTGCAGACAATTTACCTCAAATTATTAATATGTATGAATCAACTAAGGCCGATATTGTGATCGGATCTAAAAGACACCCTCAATCCTTGGTTCATTACCCGTTTTTCCGCCGATTTCAAAGCAAAACATATCAACTTTTCATCAAAAGTCTATTCAATCTAGATATTTCAGACACCCAGGTGGGACTAAAGCTTTTTAAGCGCAAGGTTTTGGAGGGGTGCTTCCCGAGAATCGTGGTAAAAACATTTGCATTTGATTTAGAGATGTTAATTGTTGCGAAATTAATGGGGTTCAATAAAATAATTGAAGCTCCGATTACTCTAAAGTATAATTTCTCTTCTACTATTAGAGTAAATACTATACTCAGAATTATTCAAGATACTTTGGCAATATACTATCGCAAAAATTTCTTGAAGTATTACTCGGTACAGCACAACCGCCTAGAACAAGACGAGCAAACACTATCCCCAGGCCAAGCATTCGTTTAATCATCTCACTTTCTCGTGTTAAGATAGACCAAATTTGAGTCTAATATGCATATTTTGTGGCTGGCTTGGCGCGATTTTAAAAACCCTAAACTTGGTGGCGCTGAAACTGCAGCCATTGAGACAACCAGTCGGTTTGTAAAAGATGGACACCAGGTTACACTATTCACTTCATATTTTGAGGGAGCAAAATCCTTTGAAACAGTAAAGGGTGTAAAAATCATCAGGCAAGGAAATCAGTTAACTTGTCGATTATATGCCTGGAATTTTTACCGGAAAAACAAAAATTTTAACCTCGTTATCGATGAGATCAACACTATTCCCTTTTTTACTCCTTTTTATTGCCCCAAGAAATCTGCTCCTTTTATTCACCAAATGGCTAAGGAGTATTGGTTTAAACTCACACCCTGGCCCATAAACCTCATTGGATACCTAATTGAGCCGCTCATGCTTTTGCCGTATAGAAATATGCCGATTATGACTGTTTCCAATTCGACCAAAGAAGATTTGGAAAAAATAGGTTTTAAAAAATTTTCTTTTATCAGAGAAGGCATACTGGTAACCCCCCACCCTCCAGGTCAGAAAAAGGACATAATTTTATTCATCGGACGATTAGTCGAGGCTAAAAATCCGCTGGACGCCATTATGGCTTTTCAAAAAATTAAGAAATCTTTCCCTCAATACAAGCTTGTTGTTATTGGCAAGGGCGAGGCAAATTACGAAAATAAGCTTAAGAAATTTGCTTCCCAAAATCACCTTCGAAAAAACGTGGAATTTACGGGATTTATTACTGAAAAAGCTAAGGAGAGGTTTTTAAGGGAAGCCAAAATTGTACTCATTCCCTCAATTAGAGAAGGATGGAATATTGTTGCCACTGAAGCCCATGCTCAAGGCTGTATACCCGTCGGATACAAAGTCGCCGGGCTTAAGGACTCGGTCAAAGATGGAGTAACTGGCCTCTTAGTCGAAGGTGGACCAAACGAGTTGTCAAAAGCAGCCGTAAGAATATTAAACAATGAAGACTTAAGGAAAAAAATGGCTCTTGAAGGTTATCGCTGGGGCAAAAACTTCTCATGGACCAATTTTTATGAAGATATCAATAAATATATTCGTACTCAAAAAAAGTTATCCTAAAGCTCTTCGGTATATTTGCAGTAGCTTTTGATTAGATTTTTCGATAAGAAACTCGTTCTCAAATTTTTTCTTTGCATTTTCGCTCATTTTAAATCTTAAAGCGGCATTATTGATCAATTTTTCAAGCCTTTTATTTAGTCCTTCTTGGTCCCACGGGTTGATGACGAATCCTGTTTTTCCATTCTCTATGACTTCTGATAGAGCACAAACATTCGTAACAATTGCAGGGATCCCAAATGAGGCAGCTTCTAAAAGTACAAACCCATACCCTTCGACAACTGGAGGTATCAAAACAAATATATCAGCACGCGGAAAGTAATCTTTCAAAATCTTTTTCCTGGGAACAAATTTTTCGTGAATCACACCCGTTAAATCATATTTTTTGGGTACTGAGCCCACTATTGTCAGCCCGATGCCAGGATATTTTTCTTTAAGTTGCTTGAATGAGTCCAAAAGCATTGGCCCGCCTTTTCTTTCAAACCAAGTTCCTACAAAAAGGATACTAATTCCCTTGTGTTTCTTAACAGGCTTTCGTTTGATTTTGGGTAGTCCAGGCGGAATAACGACCATTTTTGACCTTAAAGCGCCTAAAGAGAGATGAATGTTATATGCAAATTTGGAAAAAACTATTAACTTCTTGGCTCCTTTAATATTGGTGTCCGGATCAATTACTCCCAGTATCTCAAATAAGAATTTCTTAAGAGTCAAACCGAGTTTTATTCTCCACATCGGCCAATTTATATAATCTCTTAAAAAAATAAAGTTTGAAGACGAATCCGAAAGAACAATTGGAATCTTTTTGCCAATTACCTTAATGCTATAACCATGACAGTGAATCAGATCATAATCGTCAACAACCCTAAAAACTCGACTGCCGGCTGATAACGGTAAGACCCGAAGCTTGACCAGCCATTCTAAAATTTTGTGAGTAAAAGTATATTCTATTCCACCTTTTTTAGCCGCGTCCATATAGTAAATATAAGAAACGCCCCTAGGAGGATGATCAAGGAGAGTTTGCGTGTAGGTATTTTCTCCTCCAACCAAAAACTTTAAATTTCCTGGCTTTTTAGGATCAGTTGGCGAAACGAGCAAAACACGCATATTAAAATCCTTTTGCATTGTAAGTTGTCCTTGTTAGTGTTGCAATCGCGCCTTGTTCGTGTTAACTAGTTTTGATCAGACCAATATTCGACATGCCTTACACAACTAAACAGTCATTAAATGCCAAAAAAGGAGAGGTTCGTTATCGATCAGCAAGAGTCTTGCAGCTTCTAGGGGAAACTAACTCTATAAATAACGAACCTGATGTTTATGAATTCCGCAAATTATTAAAATCAAAGCTCAAGATTACGGAAAATAAATTTAAGAGATTTCAAAAAAAAAGTATTCATTTATCTCCGTATTTAGAAATTGGGTCAGAACATGGCCTTAGGGCAGCACTTTTGGATGACAAATTTAAAGCAAAAGGATTTGCCATCGATATTTCTCTTCACTCTCTCGCAAAAGCCTCAGCTTTCTCCAAATTTTATGGTTATAAAAAGGCTCCAAAAACAATTTGTGCCGATGCTGAAAACTTACCTTTTGCCTCAGAATCGTTTCCTTTTGTTTTTGTATACGAAACCCTTCATCACTTTCCTTATCTCAAATCTCCGCTTGAAGAAGCATATCGTGTACTTTCACCGGGAGGCGTTTGTTTTATAGGATCAGACCCGGTAAAACAAACATTTCAATTTAGCCTATGGTATCGACCAAATAAATTAAGGGCGTGGGAAAAAGTACTAAAGGCACTTTTTATTCTGCCATTCATTTCTCACATTGGAAAAACAGAAGTCGAAGAAGGCATTATCGAAGGTGCTTTCTCTCTTAAAGAATGGGAGGAAGCGCTATCTATTTTTGACAAAGTTGAAGTAACTTTAAAGACATTCCCACTAGGACCTTCACAAACAATAATAAAAAATGATCATAAAAAATGGCTCACCCCAAATCTTCAGACCCGCCTCGCTTTGTTTCTTTTTGGAGGTGGATTAGAAGCAATTTGTTTTAAAAAAGGAGATATAAAAATAACTGATACCCAAATTAATAACTATTTAATTTGCCCAAACTGCAAGCACACTAGAAAAATAGAAATAAGGATAACAAACTATCAATGTCCTAAATGTAGAAGTACTTTTTCAAAAAAACTTGGGGTACCAATATTAATAGAAAAAAAGCTTGCAGAAGAATTATTCAATATAAATTAATGTGATTATTTTAGGTATCAACGATTCCCACAATGCCACCGCAGCTATTTTAAAGGACGGAAAAATTATAGCCTGCGTTTCCGAAGAAAGATTTACACGAATAAAAAACCAAGGAGGAATTCCTATAAAAAGTATTAACTATTGCCTGGAACAGTCCAATGTAAGAGGCTCAGAATTAGATGGAATTTTTATAAGCGGTCAATATCCAACGCCATTAGTTTTTTCAACATCAACAAAAGATATAAAAAATCCAACTAGAGTCTCAATTATGGGGAATATTTATAGCAGAGCTCGCCACTATCAATACTTTGTGCTCAAACAATGGCTTGAATATCATTTTCCTGTTGCGGAAAAAATAAATGACCAAATTTATAACCTAAGTATAAAAATCATTACTCCGCGTGTTAAAGCACAGAAAAAAGAAGCCTACTCCAAACTGCTCTCAATTTCTAAAGACAAAGTATTTTTCGTGGATCATCATATATGTCATGCCTATGCAGCAATTTTTTCGTCTAATTTCCCTTTACAGAGAAAAGACGCTCTAGTTTTTACTGCTGATGCACAAGGAGATAAACTCTCTGCTTCATTAAGTGTTTATAAAAATAATCAATTCAACCGCGAGGTTGAAATCCCTATAAGAGATTCGCTTGGCGCATTTTTTACAGAAATCACAATTTATCTTGGAATGAAACCCAATGAACATGAGTATAAAGTCATGGGCCTTGCTCCTTATGCTCCCGAAAACGAGGTCGCTAAAGTGTATAAAATTTTATCCCAACTCATTTGGTTAGATAAAAAATCACTTCAATTTAAAAGCCTCATTCACAGCGAATTATTTTCTAAATATTTAAAAGAAAGACTCCCGGGTTACCGATTTGATTATATTGCTGGGGCAGCTCAAAAACTTACAGAAAACTTGCTTACTTCATGGATCGAGGAGAATGTAAAAAAATACAAAATAAATAATGTCGCTTGCGGTGGTGGAGTTTTTATGAATGTTAAAGCCAATCAAAAAATAACGGAGTCTCCTCAGGTTCGCCAGGCGTTTTTTATGCCTTCTTCTGGCGATGAATCCAATGCAATTGGTGCAGCTTTTTGGGGGTTTATCACTCTAACCAATTTAGTTCCTCACCCGCTAACCCATCTTTATTTAGGACCGGAGTTTACTGCAAAAGAAATAAATTCATCGATTAAAAAAATCCAACACAAAAATAAATATGAGGTCAAATTCCATAGGAACATTGAAGAAAAGATTGCTGATTTACTTTCAAAAGGTCATATTGTTGCTAGATTCGCTGGCAAAATGGAATGGGGAGCCCGATCGCTTGGCAATCGATCGATCCTCTCAAGTCCGAACAAATCGGAAAATATACAAACAATTAATAAAATGATCAAATCGCGAGACTTTTGGATGCCTTTTGCCCCCGTCATTTTGGACAAATGGCAAAACCGCTATTTAAAAAAATCGGAAAAGGTGGATGCTCCTTATATGACGATTACTTTCAACTCTACTTCCCTGGCTCAAAAAGATTTAATAGCTACTATTCATCCATATGACAAAACACTTCGTCCTCAAATCTTGGTTGAAAACTGGAACCCTAGTCTTTATAAAATAATTACTATTTTTTCCAAAAAAACGGGAATCGGTTCGATTCTCAATACTTCTTTCAATCTACACGGAGAGCCAATAGTACTTAGCCCCGCAGATGCAATTAGGACATTTGAAATGTCTAATTTAAATTACCTAGCAATGGAAAATTTTCTAATAAGTAAAAATCATTTAAATTAAATGAAGAAGTTGGTTTTTAATTACCTCGAGCAATGTTGGCATCACGCATCAAAAGACAATAACGATATTCTTATTTCTTTGGTCAACACCTCGAGTAAAGCAACTGTCTTAGACATTGGAGTTTTTCGAGGCGACCTGGCCATCGATAGGTTCAAAAATATCAAAAAGCCGACTATTTATGCAATTGATATAGATCAAGAAGCGATTAAATCCGCAAAAAGTCTAGGAATAAAAGCGATTAATCATAACGTTGAAAAGGAATTGCCTTATAAATCCAATTTCTTCGATATAGTTTCGGCTAATCAAATAATAGAACATTTAACGGATACCGATTTATTTATCAAAGAAATATATCGAGTTCTCAAGCCAAAGGGGTATCTAATCCTCTCAACCGAAAATTTATCTTCTTGGCACAATTTATTTGCGATTTTTTTAGGATGGCAAGCTTTTTCTCAACATATTTCTTACAACAAAAGCTTGGGCAATCCCCTTCGTCATCCCCATCATGACGATGAAACAGATCGCGACTTCCATAACAAAATATTTACGCCAAGAGGACTTAAGGAGCTCGTCGAATTTTATGATTTAAAACTCGATCGATTCTTTGGCGCAGGTTATTACCCTTTTCCTAAAAATCTCTCAAAAGCTTTATCTCGGTGGGATCCCACACATAGTGCGTTCATTGGGCTTAAAGCTATAAAACCAAAGTAATGTTAGTATCAGTAATAATTGCTACGAAAAATGAAGAGGAAAATATTTCTAACTGTTTAAAAAGTGTTTCGAGACAATCTCAAAAATGCGAGATTGTGGTTGTTGATAATTTCTCCGAAGACAAAACGGTGGTTATCGTTAGAAAATTTACAAAAAAAGTTTTTACAAAAGGACCTGAGAGGTCTACCCAACGAAACTTTGGATTAAAAAAGGCTAAAGGAGAATTTGTTCTCTTTCTAGACGCGGACATGATTTTAGAAAAAAATGTTGTTTTAGAATGTATTACGAGTTTCAAAAAAAACTCATATCTTTCGGGAATAATAATTGACGAAGTACCCAAGGGGAAGGGCTTACTGGCAAGAATAAAAAAATTGGAGAAAAGATTAAATACTGGTCATCCAAATCTTGAAGCAGCACGTTTTTTTAAACTTAAAGAGGTAATAAAAGTAGGTGGCTACGATGAAAAGTTATTTGCCGGCGAAGATTGGGACTTATCAAAAAAAATGGAAATGCTTGGAGCTTTGGCACGAATTGAGTCTAAAATCTATCATATAGAAAATGAAACCTTTTGGGATGATATTAAAAAGAAATATTACTACTCAAAAAATATTAGGGTATATGCTAAAAAACACCCTCACTCTTTTAAGACACAGGCCGGAATTGTCCGACTGTCTATTATTTTTTCTCAACCAAGTTTAATTGTAAAACATCCAATGGAATTTATTGGTCTTTTGTTTCTAAAATCTTTTCACTATTCTGCTTTTTTAATAGCATCAGTTAGATCTAATGACTGATTTACAAAAAATCTCAATCATTTTCCCCAATTTTAATGGGGGCAAAGAACCAATGGAATGTTTGAGGTCTATTCAAAAGCTAGACTATCCTAAACAAAAAATTGAAGTAATAGTTATTGACAACAATTCGACTGATGGATCAAAGGAAAAGATACTTCAGCAATTTCCTAAAGTAATAATGATTCAAAACAAATCCAACTTAGGGTTTGCAACAGCTATCAATCAAGGAATAAGAATAGCAAACGGAAGTTTAATATTTATTACTAATGATGATGTTATTTTAGAAAAGAATAGCCTTAGAATAATGTCAGAGTTTATTACTAAAAACCAAAAGGCTGGTGTTTTAGGGGGGAAAATATATTTTAAAAACAAACCCAAAAAGATTTCTTCTACCGGGTTTAGACTAAACACTTGGACAAGCCATATTTCCCAATCACCAAGGCCAAATGAAATACATCAACCTGATTGGGTACAAGGGTGCGCAATTCTAATACCTAAAATGTTATTAACAAAAATCAAATATCTTGATGAAAAATACAGTCATTCTTTTGAAGATGTAGATTTATGTTTAAGGATAAGAGAGTTGGGATTTCAAATTACATATTTACCTCACGCTGTTTTTTGGCACGGAGAAAGCACATCAAGCAATAAAAATTTGTCTTTTAAATATTACAACTGGTACAAATGTAAAATCAGATTTGCAATAAAGAATCTTCCATTAATTAATATTACTAGCATACTTATAGTTCAAACTTTTTTTATTATTCCCTATCGAACTGTTTTTCTCAGAGATCATAGATTGATACCATTTATAAAGGGCCTCGGTTGGAATTTACAAAATATTTCTCAAACTATGAAAGATAGAAAAAAGTTAGAAGTAGTAAAAGGAAAATGAATAAAAATGACTTTGAGAAATCTTTAGCTTGTCCCAAATGCCGATCCTCGCTTTATAAACAATTACAAAAAGGTGAATGTATTAAATGTCATTTCAAGTTTGGGAAGACTGAAGGTATCTGGAATCTAATTTCTTCAAAAAATTCCAAAACTCTAACTTCTCAAAAAGGGTACGACTTGGGTTTTAGGGAAGAATTTGGAGGGCCAACAGACGGCTCTTATGATATATTGGCCTCAATTGCCAAAGGAAACAAGACCGTCGATATTGCATGTGGAGTCGGCTTAATTGAAAAACTTGCATCAGAGACAGTAGGGGTAGATTTTTCCCTCACTGCACTGAGAAAAGCCCGTCGGAATGGCGCAAAATATTTAGTTCAAGCTGACGCACACGCCCTTCCTTTTATAGATAACTCTTTTGATGTCGCAATTTCCTCGGGTAATCTCGAACATTTTGCCGCCCCGCAAAAAGCGATCAACGAAATGGCTCGAATTTCGAAAATCCAAGTATTAATTGTCCACAAAACCTTACCGATTCCCTTTTACCATTTTATTTTTAATTTGTTTACCCAAACTTTCAAAATTAAACACCAACCAATCGAAAAACCTATCAGTAATAATAAACTAGCGTCTATGCTTAAAAAAGCAAAGCTTAAAATAATATATAAGGGTGTTTGGACACTACCAGTCAATTACGGAAGAGTGATTAATTTTTTACCTGAATTTAAAAATGTTCCTTCTTGTTCTTTTATCATATCTATAAAAATTACTTAATGAAAAATATTAACTGGGATTTAATTTTTTGGCTATCGTTTTTATTTAGTCTAACTTTAAAAATCTTCGCAATTTTAAATAAACCTTTTTGGCTTGATGAAGCTCTTACTTATCATATTGCAACAGTGCCATTTAATTACTTTTTCCAAGCAGTAGCTAGCGATAGTAATCCACCTCTTTATTATCTACTTATTCACTTTCTAACCAAAATAAATGATTCTCCAATCTTACTTAGAGCTCCATCTTTGATTGCAAATTTATCAACAAGTATTCTTCTCTATAAAAATTCTGGGTTAATATCCAATGCTAATGTTTCTAAATTAGCTGCGGTACTTTTTTCAATTTCCCCTCTTTCTATTTACTTAGCTTCAGAGGCCAGACTTCATTCATTTTCAACATTCACAATTACACTTTGTATTCTCCTTTTTTTAAGACTCCTGAAGAGTTGGAGCACTAAGGCACTTCTGCTTTTTGCTTTATCTCTAACAATCGCTTTTTACTCACAATATTATTCAATTTTACTTTTATTCCCGTTTACCTGGATCATATGGAAAAAACAAAAACGAAATTTCAAAAAGTGGCTTAGCGCTAGTTTATTTCCAATCGGAATTTTCGCTCCATGGGTAATATACGCCCGAGGATTTGGTGAAAGCGGGTGCTATTGTCCTCCTAGCTGGTTTTCTCTTCCGGCGACATTGATATCACCTTTTATCGGAGGTGTAGGGCCGGTAACTATAAGAGTATTCCCTCATATGCCCTTAAGTGCTTTTGTATTGATTTTGTCAGTTGCAGTCGTAGGAGTATTTATCTTCATAATTGGATTGAGCCAAAAAAGCTTGATTAAAATTATTTACCTTAAATTACTCTTCCTTTTAAGTTTTGCTGGACTCTTTCTCCCAGTTTTTTCTCCTCGTGGAATGGCTGTTTTTTCTCCTGTTTTTTTCATAATTACATCTTTAGGCTTTCTAAGTTTTAAACGGCCTAAATTTATGTTGAGTTTTTTATTATTACTAGCAAGTGTTTCTATAATTCAAGTTGTCCATCCTTTTTTTCAAAGCGAAAAGGTCGAAAATATTTATCAAATCACGCAACAAAAACCAAATGTTCCCATGGCCCATACATCCATTTTAACCTTTTATAGTCTCAATTATTATTCTGGCAAATCATCCAACTTTCTCACGACTCCCAATCCTTTAAAAGAAAAACAAGTAAACTTGATCGGTGGTCAAAGACAAGATTTAGATCTTCAAAATTCAAAAGTTTGGCTAGTAGATACAGATCAATTAGTTGATTCTCAAAAGCGGCAAGAAACTTTAGACACACTCAATAAAAATTATGTCATGAAAGAAACCTATCAAATTAATTCCGTCAATGTTTATTTATTTGAAAAAAGATGAAAAAAAGTTTGAAAATTGTAGTTCTTACAGAAGTGATTAATTTTCACTCTGGTTCGAGAGCCCCGTTAGAAATTGCCCGACATCTTTCACTACTCGGGCAAGACGTACATGTCTACGCCTATGATTTTATGTTTGATGAGGAAGCCTACCAAAGTTTAGTCGCCGATAATCTAAAGGTAACAATCATAAAAAAGCCCACTATGCCATTTATCGGGAAATACTTCGTATCAATAAAACTATTCTTGCTACTCAAATCCTCAAGGTTCGATATCATAACCTTCTCGGCGAGTCCACCGTCCTTTTTAGCAGCCAAATTAACCATGGTACCAATCATAAGAATATATATGGGCACCCAGTTTGATGCATATTTAGAAAATAAACTTCCTTCTCAAAAACCTAATTTTTTTGAAATGCTAACAAACAAAATTACTAACATTTATATCTATGTAATTGAATATATTACTTTGTACTTATCCTCTGAAATTGTTGCGATCAGCCAATATTGTGCCAAAGATGGAGAAAGTCTATATCATAAAAAAATATCTTACGTAATTTATCTCGGTACCACATTTTTTAAACCCTCTTCTGATCGAAAATCTCGAAAAATTATTAATTTAATTTCTGTTTCGAGAATTACTCCTTATAAGGGATTTCATCGAATAGTTGAATCTTTAAATTTACTAAAATTAAACAACGTTAAACTGACTATTGTCGGATCTCAACCAAAACCACGATATGTAAAATATCTTAAAAAAATCGGCGGTAAAAAACTCCGAGTTGTTATTAACCCTTCAGACAATGAACTTGCCAAGTATTATCAAAAATCAGATATATATGTAAACGCAGATAAATATCTCTTTTTTGGACTACCAATTTGTGAAGCGGGATATATAGGTATCCCCTCTATTTCTTTTGACTACGCGGCGGCTCGCGAAGTTATAGATCATGGAAAAAGTGGTTATGTTGCTCGCAATGAAACCGAATTTGCTTACTATTTGGAAAAGCTTATCGATAATGAAAAGTTAAGAGAAAAGTTTGGAAGGAATGCAAAAAAAATAATATTAGAAAAATTTACTTGGGAAAATACGGCAAAGGAATATTTGGAACTATTTAAAAAAATGATTCATAATGCTTAAGAAACCCATCCAAAAGTTAAAAAAAATCTTATATAAATTAACTGTAAGCTATCCAAAATATATCGTTTTTAAAAAATTATTTTCTTTTTGGCAAATTCTTGGGTTTCATCTTGTTAATAACCAATTTTACGAACCAATCCCAGATACTAGAACGCTAAGTCTAAAAATTTGGCACAATAACTCAAATTTGAATGGAATTAATATTGATACTTCAAAACAGCTTCGGCTTTTAAAAACTTTTAAAAAAAATTATGGGAAAGAATATGCTAGCTTTCCGCTTGATCGCCTTGAAGGACAAGATATATTTCTTAATAATGGCAGCTTTGAATCAGTCGACAGTGAAATACTCTATGCCTTTATCAGATATTTTAATCCAAAAAAAATTATTGAGATTGGTTCAGGCTTCTCTTCTTTAATAATCATTAATGCTTTAGAAAAAAACGGAGAGAGTAAATTTCCAATTAATTTTAAAATAATAGACCCTTACAAATCTGACCTATCCGATCTTGTGGCTCTCCCCACCTTTACTAAATTAATTCGCAGAAAAGTGCAAGAGGTACAACTGAGCGAATTTAAAAAACTAAAAAAAAATGACATTCTATTTATCGATTCCACTCATATTCTTTCGATTGGGTCTGACGTTTGGTTTATATTTGGGAAAATTTTACCCAATCTAAATAAAGGAGTCATCGTACATTTCCATGATATTTTTCTACCTAACGAATATTCTAAAAAGCAAGTTTTAGACAATTATTACTTCTTTAATGAACAATATATTCTTCATTCCTTTCTCGCTTTTAACAATTCATTTGAAGTCTTGTGGTCCGGTGCATATATGAATATAAAATATCCCAAAAGTTTAAGGAGTGCTTTTAAGTCTTATTCCAAAAAAACAAGCCCTGCCAGTTTTTGGATAAAAAAAATTAAATAAATGAACGGTAACTATTCAAAAGAATATTTTAAGGAGAGGGATATTCTCATTCTCCATTTAGCAAATACAATAGCTGATTTTGCACAAAAAAATACTATTAAAAAAATACTGGATGTTGGGTGTGGAGCCGGGAAATTGGTCTCTTTTTTAAACAAATCAGGGTTTGAAAGTTTTGGCTGTGACTTCTCCAAAGTTGCTGTAAAATTTGCACGAATCAATAATAATAATAAACCGATTATCAAGTTATGTTCTTCTACAAAATTATCTTATCCTGATAGCTCGTTTGACATGATCTGCGCAATTTCTTTAATCGAGCATCTTAAGCCCGCGGATGTAAATAAGTTTCTATTAGGAGCCACAAGAATTTTGAAACCCCAAGGGTTTATTTTTTTGGTGACTCCTAACTACTCTTCACCACTTAGAATTATAAAAAGGGGGAGGTGGTTTGGATATCAGGACCCTACCCATGTCAATTTTTTTACGCCACTTAGACTTAAAAAAACTTTAATCAAATCAGGATTTAGGAAAACTAAGCTGACTTTTAATATTTCTTATCAAGAATCTTTTAACAAAGAATTTCCGACTTTTTTTCAAAAGTCGCCGCCAGTTATAAAAAAAATACTAATCTATCTACTTTTTAATTCCCCTTTTTATATAATGCGTGACAGCTTTTGGATTACTGCACGCAAAGATGGCTAACAAAATTAAAATCGCAATCCTTATCGATCAACTGGTAGCCGGTGGCGTGCAAAAGGCTGCGATTGAAGAAACTATCCATCTAAGACGCTTAGGTTTTGATGCAAAACTGATCGCTTTAATGCCTGCGCCAAATAAAGCCCTGCCTTTTAGCCAGCGCGCTATCCCTTTTGAAGTATTATCTTCCCGTTATCCCAAGTTAATGCGGTACAACTTTAAAATTCCACCATTTCATTTTTTGTCTTTGCAACATTTTATAAGCGCTTTTTTAGCTCCTTTCGTAGTCAGGCCCAAAGATTTTGATTTGGTCATCAGCCACGGCACTACTACCGCATTCACCGCATATTTTTTATCTAAATTCAAAGCAACCCCTTACATGGTTGTTGTACACGACCCGATGATATACATCTTGGAGAAAGTTTATAAGGCGAAGTTACTCAAAAACGGCTTTTTTATCATTCGCCCGACAGTAGAGTTTATCGAAAGTCATTTATTAAAATCTGCAAAATCCATAATTGTCGACTCTAGGGTACATGCAAACTTTATAAAAGAAAAATATTTCATCGATCCTCATGTAATTTATTTGGGAGTTAATTCCCCGGATAAATTAAAGCCCCTTGGCAATAAATTTCTAGCTTTTTCAAGGTGGGATTTTGGCAAAAAACCAGAGATATTTTTAACACTTGCCAAAAAAAATCCTCGTATTAATTTTTTACTCGCTGGAGCTTGGACATCTGATAGTGAGCTGGAAAAATTTAAACAAATGATTATTAAAAATAATCTCTCCAAAAATATTGAATTAAAAACTAATGTCTCAAACAAACAAATTCCCTATATTTATTCGCAAGCGAGCGTTTTTATCCACCCCCACTTCGAGGCTTTTGGGCTAGGCGCTTTGGAGGCAGCTAGTTATCACTTGCCAGTTATTATCCCTAAAGGATCAGGAGTTACAGAAATTTTAGAAGACGGAAAGGATGGAATTTTTCCAAAGAATGCGTCCGCCTTAGAACTGACCAGGGCCATAAAACAATTTCAAAACAATCCGGTACTTGCTACAAATATGGGCACTTCGGCTTATCAGAAGGCAAAAAAATTTAGTTGGGAAATCCACACTCAAAAATTAGCTGATTTAATTGAAAAAGAAGAAACGAGCAGCATAACAATCATGGAGAGTGGCCATCTGATTGATAGGCATTTAGCCGGCGGCGGATTAGTATTAGAGCCCCTCACCCATCTACTTTCACCGAGAATCGATATAAATTTAATAGTTTCGACGTTTGTCCTTGGTAGGTGGCAATACGCCGGAGGCAATATCAAAAGAAATGTTATTAAAAATAATATTTTTTCAAACCATTTATCGCCACTGTTCGTTTTTTGGGATTATATTTTCCGAGCCTGGGATAGTTATAGCGTTTTAAAAAAAATTGATAGTAAAATCGTTGTTTCTTGCGAAGATTTTATACCAGATATTTGGCCTCCATTTATCCAAAAAATCAAAGGCCAAAAATTTACATGGATCATCTGGATGCATCACATCATTCCTCCACCCCATAAAAGACCAGGTAATTTTGTGGTGAATGCTATTTCTTATTTATTGCAGAGACTTGGCCTAATGATCATAAAATCTAAAGGTGACATCATTATTTGTAACAACAATGATGTCTTAAAAACTCTTCAAAAAAATGGTTTTGATAAATCAAAATTACAAGTAATTAGCGTTGGTTTAGATTTATCTCTAATAACTAAACATAAGATTAGTAATTTTTCTCAATATGATGCCGTCTATCTGGGCCGCTTCCATGCATCAAAAGGAACTTTTGACTTGGTCCCAATTTGGAAATTGGTTACAAGGCAGCTTTCAGGGGCAAAATTAGTAGTCATGGGAACAGGCAATGAAAATAAAATATCAACCTTAAGAAATCAAATTTATGGGGCAAATCTTAAAAATAATATTACCCTACTGATCTCACCCACTGATGAGGTGAAATACAACGTATTAAAAAATTCCAAGATATTTCTTTTTACTGACTACGAGGGAGGTTTTAGCTTAGCCTCAGCAGAAGCAATGGCTTCGGGGTTGCCGGTTGTGGCTAATAAACTACCCATTTTTGGAATGGTTTACAAAAAAGGCTTTATCAGTGCCCCTCAAGGAGAACAAAAAATATTTTCTCAAAAAATAATTCGATTACTAACCCATCCTAGAGAAAGGCTAAAGCTTTCCAAAGACGCTCAAGCTCAGTCTTTGATTTTCGATCGACAAAAATCAATTAAAAAGTTTACCGATTTAATCCAAAATGAAATCGCAAAATAAAGAAATATCCTTGGTAGCTTTTGAACTAGGCCACCTTTCGGCAAGAGCAATATCAGGGGGTGATATTTTGTTAGAAAAAATGTATCCCTACATCACAGGCCTAAACCTTACCATAGTTGTTCCTAAAATCGGATCACACCACTGGGAAAGTTATAAAGAAGTCAGATTAATTACTCTTTCGCCCAATTTGTTTGATAAAAGCCTTTCCCAAATTTCAGTTTTTTTATCCTATGTCATGAGAGTCTATCAAGCTTTTATCCTGGTAAGAAACGATGATACAGATATTGCCTATTCCTCAACTAATATTTTCCCGGATGTCATGGCTGGATTTCTTTATAAACTCACTCGCCCCCATAATTTTTGGATTGCCCGAGTACACCATCTAATCTCATCCCCTACGTCTAGACCAGGTAATATTATTACCAATTATTTTTCTTATATTCTTCAAGAACTAACTCTTATTTTTATTAGAAAGGCTGATCTGGTTTTAATCTTAAATTCCAACCTTAAAAAGGACCTAATCAAAAAAGGATTTGATAACAAAAAAATACAAACTCTTGGAGCTGGAATTGATGTTGACGCTATTCGCAAAACAAAACATCAACAAAAGATTTACGACGGAATATTTGTGGGAAGAGTCCATTCTACTAAAGGGGTTGTTGAGCTAATTTCGATTTGGGAGAGGTTAATACGAAAAATTCCTAATGCCAAATTGGTCATTGTGGGCGAAGCCCGAGAACCGATGATTTCGAATTTAAACAAAATAATCAAGGATCGTAATATTAGGGAAAATATAACTATTACTGGATACTTACCGGAGAAAGAACTTTTTAAGACCCTCCGCCAATCTAAGATATTTGTTTTGACCGACACGGAAGCAGGTTTTAGTATTGCTGCAGCTCAGGCAATGGCCGCAGGTCTTCCGGTGGTAGCCATTGAGCTACCTTTTCTAAAAACTATTTATCATCAGGGATATCAAACAGTTAAATTGGGCAAGCTTCAAGATTTTGCCGATACATTAGCCAATTTATTAAATGACAAAGCTAAATATAAAATTATGAGTAAACAAGCTACCTCTCAAGCCAGAGAGCTGGATTGGTCAAAAGTTGCGGCCGATTTTTCAAAAATAATTAGCCGCTAACTTCTTTCTTCGCAATCAAATAGTTTTCAATTTGTAAGTATTTAAGATCAGAATTTTCCAAAGTATGGAGTGCGTCTTCGGGGGTAAGAACAATTGGTTCTCCGTGCAGGTTAAAGGACGTGTTTAAAAGCCCCCAACGTCCCGTTAAACGACCAAACTCCTTTACCATGTCGTAATAATCATTGTTAACATCCCGGGTCAAAATCTGAGCTCTGGCTGTCTTGTCATAGGGATGAACTGCAGCCGCCAGATCCAAAGCACCTTTAGGCGTGGTTTCAAAAGCTACCATCATATATGCCGACTCTACCCCTTTGGAGTTTTTGAGATATTCAGAAGTATGCTCTGACAAAATTACAGGGGCAAAGGGCATCCAAAAATCTCGACTTTTAATTGATTTATTGATTTCGTCCTTAATTTCCAGATGTGAGGGATCGGCAAGAATCGACCTATTACCCAAAGCCCGAGCTCCAAACTCCATTCGCCCCACGACTCGCGCAATCACATTACCTTCCGCCAAAAGTCGAGCAATTACCTCGGAAGGTTTTTTAAGCTTGGTAACTTTAAATCCCGATTGGCGCGCTTGTTTGATTGCATTTTTAATATCAATTTCAAAAGCCTGCGGACCTAAATAAATATCATTTAAAGGTTCCGGTAATTTAGAATACACTTGGCTATACTGCCAAAAACATGCCCCCATCGCATTTGTTTCATCTCCGGGAGAAGGGGCGAAAAAAACCTTCTTTATGTTTTTGATTTCTAAAATAACCTTGTTACATTTAACATTTGCAAAAACTCCTCCGCCGGTTGTAATTTGACCAACCTTATACCTTTTTACGGCTATATCCACCCATTCATAAATGGTTTCTTCAGTTAGTTTTTGAATAGCTCCACTTATTACGTCAAACCGTTGTCTTTGATAAATACTAGGTAAATATTTGTGAAAAACATTGGTATTGATAGGGCTATCAAAAACGAGGCGCCTTTTATCGATTTTAATAAAAGGTCGCAATTTAACCGTTAGCTCCTCTACTTTCTGGCTATTAGCATACGGAGCCAGCCCCATTACTTTGTATTCGTCTTCAATAGGTTTAAGACCTAAATAATAAGTTGTATAAAGGTAAAGATAGCCTAAGGATTTATGCCAAGGAGTTGACGCGATCAGTTTCATTTTTGACCCCTTACCCAACCACAAGCTGGAAACAACACCATCCCCTCCACCATCAAGACAAAACGTCAATGTCGAATCTTTACTCCCAGCAAACCCCGACGAAAAATAGCTCCAGGCAGAGTGAGCTTCGTGGTGTTTTATAAAAACTATCTTCTTTGGATCAACTTTGAGTAGCTCTACTAATAATTTTTTGTATTTTTTTCTTCCGAGGCGCTTGACTGTTCTTTCTAATATTTCTTCCATAAGGAAATCGATTAATCCAAGGGGTGGGATTCTATAAGCAAGTTCGTGAACAAAACCATATCTAAACCACCGGAATACGGCATCTAATTTTAAAAGGTTATTTGATTGTTTTAAGTCTGCATCTCGAATTATAGAAAGGTAAAAAAAGTGAGTTCTTCCGGCAACTGTTAGCCAATCGATTTCATTAATGCTTACCCCAGCTGTTTGAAGACAGTAATCTATTGATTTTAAAGGCAGGCCAATATGATTTTTTTTGCGAGAGAAGCGTTCTTCTTGACAGGCAGCGACAATTTTACCGTCAACGAGTATGGCTGCAGAAGTATTGTGAGATGGATTTATCCCCAAAATAACTATTTTTTGACCTTTCATAATTCTGTTAAAGGGCAGTTAATAACTATTCTTCTTTAGACCACCACAGACCAGTCCTTTTTCGTGCTTGGGCCCAAATTGTTTTTCGTAATCTTCCTAAAAAGATCCCTCTCAAAGCAACTTCATCTAAAATGAATAAGATAACTAATCCGGATATAAAAACACTTAATTTGTCAGTTATCGATCCTCCAAACCTAAAATCCAATTCAGCATTTTTCAGGCTCGATGTGGGAACATACATAAAACCTGGATAGGCTGGTCCAGCCTTATATATCTTAGATCTAAAACCGTTCGACTCCCCTGCACTCTGAAGACCAACAGACCACCCAGGATAAGCTTGCTCTTTGAAAAGCACTCCTTTTGCAGATTCCAGTTTAATAAGTCGCCTATTGGCATTTATAAACCTTACAGAAGAAGTTGGCACAGGTTTGAGTGATAAGTCATTGGTATACGAAAGTAATTTTACGAACATTTTCGCCTCTTCTTGATTGTGATTACGAGTAAGATGATAGGCAAAATTAAGACCAGACCATATGACCTCTCCGCCGCCGACTTTCTGAGAAGCCATTACAATTTTATCTTTATTCTTTAGTATCACTTGAGCTCCAGGTCTCAAATTGTCTGATTGAGCATAGGACATCTTCCATTCAGCCTCATCAAAAATTGGCGGCGAAAATTGACTTAAATCAACCCCTTGGGTAAAAGCCAAGCCTCCATCTTGCAACTGCCAATCTTTGCCCAAACCTTTACGCTCTGCCTTACTTATTGGGAAAAAGTCCGATAATGCTCCTTCTGATTGCTTTGTCTCGACTCCTGTTTCAATAAATATCTTCTTTCCAGTTTTGAGATACTCATTCAAAACTTGAAAAGCATTGTTCTCACTACTGTAGTCATAATCATATAAATAAAGGCTATCGAAGTTTTTTAAATCAGAGAGAGAAAGCTTGTCTACAAATCTACCAAGCTTGAGTGGTATCAATTTTTGTGAATTAATATTGTCTTTTTCCGCTATTGCTCTAACGACTGTCTCATAACCCCCATCAGAAGCAAAAATACCGATTGTCGAAGCGTCGGTCGCAGCCATTATCGGCGATACTAACTCATCTTTAAATTCAACATAATTAAGAAAAACCGGATGCTTTGTATACCTTTCTTCATCAAAAGTTACCTTCTCTTCCCTTTTAACAACCAGCTGTTGTAAGTACTGTGGCACAGGTTTAAAAACTGCTCCAATATGCCCGCCTTCGTAAAATTTGATGGCATTCCAATCTAATAAAAACAGGGCATTTGATAAGGTTGTTTCTAGTGGATATTTGAAAGATTCAACAAGTTGAGGTTTACCATTACCTTCTGACAGAGCCGCATCCAACCAAAAAATATACCCTCTTTGGAAGCTATCCAATGGTGGATCGATATAACCCCTTGCAAGCGGCATTTTAAACATATTACTCCACCAAATGTTTACCGTCTGATCCCCTGTGTATAGCCTCCAATTAGTCTCGTCTCCATTAAACCAGGATGGTGTAAATTTACTTTTTAAGGCCAATCTTTCATTGTCTTTGATTCTTAAATTGACTACATCAGGGTGAGCAGAAGAAGTCTCACTACGGTAAGCAATCATGTCTATTACTTTTGTTGTGGGATAAATACCAAGTAACAAGAGAATGACGATTACAAGCGGAGTGTTTAAGGCACCGTGGATAAAATACTTTAGCTTGGGTTTTTTAACTAAATAACGTAAATTTAATTCAGTTTGCCTCCATAAAACGGCTGCCAGTGCACCTACCCAGACTGGGACTGACCAGTACAATCTATACCAGCCACCGTGATAAATAGATATTCCCTTTCCAAAAAGCCAAATATAAAAAACAAAATATCCCACTAGGGTAATCCAAGGAAAAATCTTGATAATGGAATTCTTTCTGCGGGAGGCTAAAAGACTTATTAAGAAAAGCGCTCCCAAAATACCCGAAAGAATAATAGGGCCTGGATGGTTATCAGTAACTATTCTGTAAAATTGTTGCTCATTAAACTTTTTAAGATCAATATCGGTTTGGGTAGGTGCGGCCGTTGTTGAGAGAGCTTTTATGCCGTAATCAGTCTGGACAGCGCTTTTTAGGCTGGATCGAAATGTAGGTAAAAGAAGCGGTAATCCGATTATAAAAGCTAATCCCAAAAAAATAGCTGCCGTTTTTATTTTTTTAATAAAAGAAATATCTTTATCAAACCTAGTAAAAATAAGGATCATCGCTGAAGGCACGATATAAACCATAAAAGGAAGTGGGTGTGACAATATTGAAATACCGGCTATAAGTGAAGCCGTAAGAAGACTTTTTATATTTTTTTCTTTTAAATATCCCACCAAAAAATAGAGCACCCAAGGAACGGCCGCTTGTGTGGCAAAGCTAGGCAAACTACCCGCCCATGTTAATGTTTGGTAAACGCCACCTGACCACAGCACAAAAATGGCTAAGCCCAAGGATAAAATAATATTGCGGCTCAACTTATAAAAGAGAAAATAACATCCAAAACCAAAGAGGACTACTGAAGCCATCATTAAAATTTGGGCTGAATAAAAGAGATCAAAAAAGTTTTGAGCAAACGCCGTTAAATAAGCAATTAAAAAAGGATACCTAGCATATGGCCACCCGTCGAAACCGGCATAATTCCAAAAGGCATGAGGCATTACAGGATTTTCAGAAATTTGCTTGGCCATGGATGTAGTCAAGGAAAAATCAACGCCATACAAAGGATGATGATCCATATACCATTTGCCGATTGGTAAAAATGTCAGAAATAGGATAACTAAAGCTATAGCGTGTGCTTTTATTACTATTACCTTCTTAAGTAGTCTTTTGTTCATTATTATTATTCTTCTTCTTTCTCCCACCATACATTAACTTTCTTTGATGCTTTTTTTGAAAAAATATTCAGCCTTGAATTCAAAATAATCCCACCAAAAATTATTTTATCTAAAAGAATAATAGTTACTACTACCGATAATCCAAAAATTAAATATGATTTTAATTCCCCTCCGTAAGAAAATTTTACTGTGAATGGCTCTGATTGATTGACCGAGGCATACATAAAGCCCGGGTAGGTTGGACCTGCATGATAAATTTTTAGATTTTTACCACCCTCTACTTTTGCATTCCATCCTTTATAACCCTCTTCTTTAAAAAGCACTCCCCGAGCACCTCCACTACTGGCTAAACTAACTTTTTCCGACTTTGACCAAACAGCGTCTGATTTGGGAACAGCGTTTTTTTGAACTGGCACAAAACTTTTAATAATATTAGTTGACAATTTACCCTCTTCGGCGCTCTTGTATTGGCTGAAATGATAAAGTAAATTCATTCCCGACCACACCACTTGCCCCTTCCCTAAACTCTGCTTAATTAATATGGGATTGCCATTGTGTTTTAAAAGAACGGTAGAATCGCCCTCTATTTCACTTGGGATAGTCAGCTTCCATTCGTCTCCATTAAAAACAAGAGGCCCAAACTGATCCAATCCAACTCCATCCGTGATCTTGTCCGGTGAGGCTTCGAGATTTAGCGACTTGCCCAAACCTTTTCTTTCTGAGGATTTAAACGGAAAAATTTCTGGTAAATTTTTGCTATTCGATTCTTTGCTTTCCGCCCCTGTGTCAATAAAAACTTTTCCACCATTTTGAACATATTTAGCAAGCATCCCAAATGCTTTACCTTTATCGTGATAGTCATAATTATTAAGGATTACGGCATCAAAATTTTTTAAATCGCTGGCACTCATATCATCTATATACTTACCCCCATTAACCGGAATTAGATATTGCGAATTGATATTGCTAAATGCAAGCACCCTTAAGAAATCTTCATAGCCCGGCAGATCGGAAATAATCAATATTGCGGGAGAGTTAGTGGGTGCCAAAATAGGCGAAGTATTCTCGTCTTTTACCTTATAGAACTTGAGGTATTGAGGAATATCCATCTTCAATTCCGGCTTGCCAGATTGAGTTTCCCACTTTAATACAGCTCCATAAACAGTAGTTTGTTCTTCTTTTTCAAAAACATTATTTTTCAGTAAATACGAAGAGGGCGGAAGGCTTGTGGATATGGCCAATCTTCCTCCTTCGTAAAAATAAACTCCGTACCAATCGATTAAAAAAAGAGCATTATTCAAAGCAGTTTGTTCATCTACTTTAAAATCTCGAACGAGTGAATCGTTTCCAATTGCTATATCAAGCCAAAAGAAGCCTCCCCTTTGGCTAGTTGCTATCGGAGGGTCTACATAACCACGTACCATTGGCATCTCATAAAGGCTATTCCACCAGATATTTACAAGGGCGTCTGACTCATAAAGCCTTTTATTTTTATCATCGCCATTTATAAAACTAGGAATAAGAGATTTTTTAAGATTTTTTCTATCATCTTCTGATGTGAGGATACTCAATGCTTGAGGATGAGCCGATGAAAACTCAACCTTTTTATCCATTTCGGCCAAAAATTTGGGTGTTTGAGCGTTAATAAATATATAGCCAAAATAAAGAGCAGCTACGGCTATAAGCAGGTTTGGAGCATTTGTAGCTACGAAATGGAAATAATTTTTACTAAATTTAATTTTTTCTTGAAAGAGGCGCAACGCTTCCCCCCACGAGGCTGCTGCAAAAGCGGCTAAAAATATTGGAAATGGCCAAAAGGCTCGATACCAGCCTTGGGGGATAATAGCAATTCCATGAGCATTAGCTATGGGGTGTAAAGCACCATATGCGGCTATTAAAGCAAAAGGGGCGACTCTCAAAACCATGTCCTTTTTTCTTTTTAAAGCAAAGGCTATTAGAAATAGGGCAACGCCGGCAACTGCAAGCCAAAAAATCAAAAGCGAAGTTTCGGTAAATACAAATTTGGCCAGACTGGCATAAAATTCTGCGGCCTGATTTGCCCCAGCTTGAGAAACCGGGTCTCCAGTCACGGACACCCCTCCACCAGAATAAAACCTTTTGATTATTGTTTGAGGACCAGCTGTAAAAATTCCAAGAATAAAGGAGAAAACCTGTGCATATGAAACAGGAAAGGCCACCGCAAGTACACCGATCGAGAATAAGAAAATTTTCTTGACTGCAGATGTAATGTTTTTAAAAAGTTTTCGATCATAATCCAACTGCCCAAAAAAGATCACTAAAGAAGCTGCCGGTAATCCAAAAGCAAACATGGGCATTGGATGCCCTAAAAAGCCTAATCCACCCGCAATAATACTGGTCAGAAAATATCTGACATCTCGAGTTTCGTTGTATTTAACTAGAAGAAGTAATACTAAAGGCACAAAAAATTGGCTAGTAAAATAAGGCAGAGATCCACCCCACATAGCGGAACCGTAGATATTTATTGAATAAATTACAAACAACGTCAAAAGAAGAGCTAAGGCCTTGGATTTGGATAAAACGGCAAACAATAAATAGGAAAAAGCGCATAAAAGAAAAAGGCTTATGAGTACATATATCTGAATACCCTTGATTGTTCCAAAAAAGTTTGTTGCAACAATCATTGGGAAAAACTGAATAGAGATAAAATCGTCAAGAAGCGGATATCCCGCAAACCAAATATCTTTGAAGCCGTTAAACTGAAAAGCGAAGTGGTTTTTTAGGTAAGTGACATACGTTACAGAGTTATAAAAATCAACGCCGATAATTGGTGTTTTGGATAAATACCATTGAAAAATAGGTTTAAGCAGGTAAAAGATTGTTCCAAATGCAAATAAATGCAATAAAAATTCTGGAGCAGTTTTAAGTAACCGTTTAAGGTTCATTGGGATTTATAATATCACAAAAATTACTCCTTCTTACCCTTGATAAACGCCGAAAAAATCAATACTTGAGATAAAAAGTCTAAATAATTTGGTTGAAATACTCTTTGAAAAACAAAACTGACAATAAAAAATATCACATATAAAAATAAGAGTGAAGCTAATTGTAGATGTTTTTTAAAATATCGATTCGAAAAAAATAATACTCCCACAACAATAAAAGGCTGAAACAAGAAAAACGGGAAGGATGTTTGGGCAGAAATAACTCCATGATTAAGAAGTAGCTGCGGGATGCCCAATATCCCAGTGATTGGATAAGACTGCTCCCCTCCGGCAACTGGATAGATAAATATATCTTTTATTAGTTCTTCTTTGTTCCAGATAAGAAAAGGGAGATAAATTATTCCGCTTATTAAGATAAAACCAAAGGCCTGTCGTAACACCAGCTTGAAGCGTTCGCGCTTTTTGGAATAAATATTAATTAGATACAAAAAATAAAGAAAGACAAAAGGATAAACTGTTAGTTTTGTCCCAACGGATAAACCCAATAAAATAGTCGCCCAGGTAATTTTTTTAAAATAAAGCATCACAACTATGCTGATCAGAAAAAACAATGGCAGCACATCATTGACCCCAATAAAAAACGAATGGGCAAATATAGGATTAAAAAGAAAAACAATGAGAAACAAAATCTTTTCTTGGACAATCAGTAAACCAACAACTGCAGAGAGTATAAAAAGACTCAATAGAGATATTCGAGTGTCTACGAAGCCAAAAATACTATTAGAAACCAAATAAAACGGTGTATTGATTATAAAATTTAACGGAGAGTAAACATAAGAATTTAATACAGAAGTTGGCTGTGAATTGTTATAAAATCTTTGGCCTTTCAAAACATTTTCAAAAGATATGTCATATGGATTTTGACCAATCAATAAAGACTTAGTCGCGTAATCAGTCATTGCCACAGAATCATGCACAGAAGCCTGCCCCCGCTCATTCACTCGATCATCAATAAACTCGTGGAAAAGAAATCCGTAAACTACTGCAAATAATAAAATCAGACTAACAAACCTCAACTTACCAAATAACCAATTTTTCTCAAAAAAAGTTGAGAGGATAAAAATACCTAAAGGGATAGTCGCGATAAAAATAAGCCCTTGGTTAACAATCATATATTGCCTAAAAAAGGCAAACAAAAAGATAGATAAAATTGCTACCTCAAATTTTCGCTTATCCACTTGCATATGATTATTTCTATTTCACTTTAAATCAGTGGTCGCTCTATTTACTACTTCCTTCCAAGAAGAAAATTCTATTCCTAAAAGTTTTTCGGTTTTTTGGTACTCAAACCACTATATTTTGAAAAAGTGAATTGATTGTCTTTTAAAAAATCACTAATCGATGAAGCCTGAATTTCTTTATTCGACTTACCTATTTTTGTTAGCAGGTATTTTGCCATCTCATAAGGAGTAAACCGATCGGAAGTAGCAACATGAAATGTGCCGGAAGGTTTTGTTTCAATCAATTTATTTAAGGCTTGAAGTAACTCAAAATTATCTGCCAAGCTAATATATTGATCGTCAAACATTGGGTGCAGCTTACCCTTTTTTAGGGCGTAAATAATCTTCCTTATATAATCAGGTCGGGGTTCATAACCTTTCCCCACTACACTCCCTACTTTGACTATTGCTGCTAACTTATATTTTTCCCGGATTAATCCTTCAGCTTCTTTTTTAGTCTGACCATACCACGATAAAAAATCGCTATTTACTTCGGGTAAATCCTTTTCCGAATAAGGCCCTGGTCGATCTTTTCTACCATCAAACACAACTTCCCCAGAGAGGTAGATGCGATAGGAATTGTATTTCAAACTATTTCTCGATATATATTTGAAGCCTTCAACGTTCTTTTTCCAAAAAATACCACTTTTATCTCCCCTTTCTTTCTCTCCTAAAAGTATTTGTGTAGCCCCAGCTCCATGAATAATTGCGTCTGGTCTATATCTAAAAAAATAATTATCGACCGAACTTTTTGAAAGCAAATTAAGTTGATCTTTTGAAGGGGTTAATAATTTGTCGATTCCAGAATAATTTCTTTTTATAAAGCTACCGATTAATCCTGAAGAACCTGTTAACAACAGTTTCATTTCAATATGTCTTTTTCTCGATTGATATTTAGTACCATAAGGCTTAAATTAATTGACTATTATATATGTCCAAGATTAGCGTTGTTGTTCCTAGTTACAATCAATCATCTTTTATTTCTGAATGTCTCGATAGCATTCTAACTCAAACTAAAAAACCAGACCAAATAATTGTTGTTGATGACAAATCAACTGATAATACAAAACGAGTATTAAAACCTTATCTAAAAAAATAATTGTTAAAAAACCTACTATTAATAATGGCCAAACGTCTGTTATTTGGAACGTTTTAAAAATATTTATCAGAAAAATGAAAAGTAATGCTCCTTCCAATTTGGACAAATTGTTCATACTTTGGATTTTAGATTGATAAAAAATCTAAAACAAGAATGTCACTAAATCTGGGAAATGTCGAAAGGTGATTAAGTTAAGTAATCGTCAACTGAAAAACAATATAATTTTTATATTTTTTCAACTCTGATTCTTTCTATCAATTCCTGCACTCGCAATCCTTCGCGGAACGATGGGTACATTTGTTTATTTTCTGCACAAGAATTGACAAACTTAACAGCTAACTTCCTTACAATCTTAACTCTTTCGTCTTCATTTTTTCGGCCTCTATCTTTACTGACTGTCAATTGTTTTGCGCCGTCCTGTCTATACATTTTGATGATGAAATTGTCTACTATTGCATTTTCATTCTCTAGGACAATTACTCCATCTTCGCATTGGAATATTAATTGATGTCTGACCGATCCCCGGCAGTTGCATGATACATGGATGTTTCCAGTAATTCCGCCTTCAAACTTCAGGAGTATATCTGCGCCCACCTCACCGCCGTTGGCACTTTCTGAAGAATAGGTAAACAAACTTCTAGTGTCAGTTATTCCCCCCACAAAATGTTCTAGGTAATAAAGTCCGTGGGAAAAATAAAATGACAAAACCCCGCCACCCTCTGCAATACTCGTTTTCCAAGATGATCTCTTATTTTTAATGTCTCCGCTTAGAAAATCCCAGTTTACTGAAACGTGTTTCAATTTACCAAATGTCTTATGATCTATTAATTCCTTTACTTTTTCCCACTCCGCAATTTCTGGAAAGATAAAATCAATCCCATGAGTAATTTTCTTTTTTACAGCAAGTGATAAGAGTTCTTTTGCTTGTGGTACGTTTGCTGCCAAAGGTTTTTCCGCAAATACATGCAGGCCTTTGGATATGGCAACTTTGGCTATCTCATACTGGACGTTTGGGGTAACTGCCAGGGCAATCGCATCCAACTCTTCATTTTCTAAGAGTAACCGCCAGTCAGTATAAATATTGTCCAAGCCCACGCTCTCGCAATAACTAATCAGCGGCTCTGATTTTTTACCGCAAATAGCCACAACTTTACAATTTTCTATAGAATTAAAGGCTGGAAGTAGGCCATAAAGGCCAAAATTGGAACCGATTACGGCTATTTTTAGCATATCCCTATACTTGATGATTCTTAACCACTCTTAAGTCAGGCAAAGGAATTACAAAGTCTGATTTGAGTCCACGGGCCTTTAACCTTTCCATAATTTCTTCGGCGTAGTGCCAGGCTAGTAAAATAATATAATCCGGCTGCTTTCTAAATAATATTTTTTCATCAACAACGGGTATATGCTTACCAGGTAGATACATTCCCAATTTTAAAGAGGTTGGAAGCTCGGCTAGGTAAGGAATTAATTCTTTGTTTACACCGTAGTAATTCAAAAGCGTCGAAGCCCTTCCGGGGCAAGATTTGCCCACGATAGATTTGCCAGATTTATTGACTTTAATTAAAAAATCCATAAACTCAAGGCGAGCTTTTTGGGCACGTTTTGCAAACTTCGTATAGGTTTCTAATTTATTAAGTCCAGCCCTTTTTTCTAACTTTAATAATTTAGTAACACTTGGGCTTACCGGCCTCCCTTTGCCTTTGGCTATATACGCGCGAATATTTCCCCCATATCTAGTCCCTCTTTCAACCTCGATAACAGTGAAATCATATTGGTCAAATAGCGTAATTAGCGATTGTAACGAATAAGTTCTTAAATGTTCGTGATAGATAGTGTCAAATTGTCCGCCAGCAATCACATCAAGTAAATAATGTGTCTCAGCAATAAACACCCCATCATCCTCCAGTAAATTGTATACACCCATGATTACTTCTCCGATTGTCTGCATATGGGCAAATACGTTGGTTGAAGTAATTAGCCTCGCCCGGCCGTATTTCTTTTTTATTTTTTCCGAAGTTTTTATATCAAAAAACGATTGGATGGTTTGAATGCCGCGAGCGTTGGCAATCTTAGCTATATTTGTTGGCTCAACACCTAAGGACCTGATTCCTTGACTTTTAAAACCCTCCAAGAGGGTTCCGTCACCTGAGCCGATATCTATTACCAAATCTTTGGATCCCAAATTATATTTTTTAATAAGCGAGAGACAGATATTTTTTTGGTAGTCTGCCAAAGGTTTTGAGATACCACTAAGATATGGATAATTCGGGTGGTATACTACTTTACCCTCTACACAGTAGTCTATTTGCACACACGTGCAGTCTTTACACCACATCATTCGAAGTGGATAGGTCTCTTCAGGCTCATTGAGCATTTCTGGTGAAAGCAGTGTATCGCATAGCGGCTGATGCCCGAGATCTAAAATCAAATGCAATTTTTGCGAATTACATATTTGACAGCGAGATATATGTCCTGTTTTTACAAAATGATGTTTAGGGTATATTAAATTCATAATTCTCAAATTTGCTTTTTATTTTCACAATAGCTTAAATTTAAAACGAATCAATGTCAAAAGTTAGTGTCGTAGTTCCCAGTTACAATCAAGCCTCCTTTATTTCCGCTTGCCTTGACAGCATTCTGAGACAAACAAAAAAAGATTACGAGATTATAGTGGTTGATGACGCCTCGTCGGACAATACCTCAGAAGTTATAAAATCATATCTTACCAAAATAAAGTATATAAGAAATAGTAAAAATCTTGGTTTATACAGCTTGACATGTAATATCGGGATAAAACAGGCAACCGGAGATTATATTTTAATTGTTGCAGCAGACGACTGGCTTGCTCCTACTATATTGGAAGAAGAGGCAGTGATTTTAGACCAAAATCCAGGGATTGGATTAGTTTATTCGCAATCGACAAGGATTGAAGGCAACAAACCACTTTTAATCATCCACAAAATTGCTGGTAAACAAAATTACATCGGTCGGGACGACTTTGAAAACCTTTTAACTACTGGCGATTTTATCTCTTCAATAAATGTCTTGGCCCGCAAAAAAATTTATAACAAGGTCGGTCTTTTCGATACCCATCTCAAATATATGGCTGACTACGAAATGTGGATTCGTATAGCCAAAGATTACCCTCTAGCTTATATAGCCAAACCGCTTTCATTTTATAGAATTCATGGAAATAACATGCATCTAAATTCAGATTTTGAAAATAAAACCCGCGTAGAGTTTAAGTATATATTGAAAAAATATTTTTCTAAAAATTTAGATAAGCGTATGGTGAAAATAAAGAAAAATACTTATCATGCTTACAATCGAAAGACTGCCATTAATAAAATCGTTGAAGGAAACCTAAAAACAGCTTTTATTTATTGGTGGAGAGCCTATAAAGAAAAACCTTTATCTATTTTAACCTGGCAAGCCATTCAGCCATATTATTTTTTTATGAAAAAATCCTTAAAAAAACACAATGCCTAAAAGAATATTAGTAACGGAGCGGCTGGCTATTAAATTTTATGGAAATCGCAAAACGCGGAGCTAGCTTTAACTTTAAAATTATAAAACAATGAGCAAAATACTTGTAACAGGTGGAGCGGGTTTTATTGGAAGTTATGTTACGGACATTTTAGTTAAAAAAGGGCATCATGTTTTTAGTGTTGACAATCTTTCAGGAGGCTTCATTGAAAACGTTAATCCCAAAAGCGAGTTCGCAAAATTAGATCTTACAAATTCAAAAAAGACAGACGATTATATTCGGAAAATCAAACCTGAAATTATTTATCATTTGGCGGCCGACGCAACTGAAGGAAGGAGTCAATTTACCCCTCTTAAAGCTACCTCCAATAATTATCTTGCTTATCTAAACACCTTGGTCCCAGCTATAAAAAACGGGCTTGAAAAAATAGTGCTTGTTTCCTCAATGAGTGTTTATGGCAAGCAAAAGCCTCCCTTTTCAGAAAAAACCCCGACTAAACCTGTAGATATTTATGGCATAGCAAAAGAAGCAATGGAAAAAGCTACTGACATTTTATCAAGTGTCTATGGCTTTAAATACATTATCATCAGACCTCATAACGTTTACGGACCCAAACAAAACATGACGGATCCATATCGCAATGTGATAAGTATTTTTATAAATTGCCTCATGATGAATAAGAATTTCTATATATACGGGGACGGAAACCAAGAAAGAGCTTTCACCTACATCGACGACTGTGCTCCATATATTGTAAAAGCCGGCCTTAGCGATATTGATAAAGAAATTTTTAATATTGGGCCAATTGAAAAAGTCAATATCAACCAAATAAGCAAACTTATTTTGTCGCAATTTGTTGAAGATCCTCAAAATGCCCCTCCCCACCTCCAACCCATATATCTCAAAGACAGACCTAACGAGGTGAAGTTCGCTTACTGCACCAACGAAAAAGCAAAAAAATATCTTGGATTTAGGCAACAAACTCCCCTCAAAAAAGGCATTGTAGAAACGGTAAATTATGCAAAATTAAAAGGACCTAAAAAATTCAAATACCTTACAAGTTTGGAGATCACTACAAAAGATACTCCACTGACCTGGACTGATAAATTAATCTAGCTTTATCATGCTAATCAGAAACAAACCTTTCGCCACCATAGACGATCTTTCAATCCATTTAGTAAAGAAAAATTCAAAAGTTTTAGATTTAGGATGTAACAAGGGCAACCTAGGAAAAATAATGACTAAACGGTTAAATTCTAAAGTCATTGGGGTAGAAATCAACAAAAAAAATGCACAATTAGCTAAAACTAAATTAGAAAAGGTAATCGTCGGAAACATAGAAAACAAAACTATTCAATCTGAAATTATAAAAAATGGTCCTTATGATGTAATCTTCGCTTCAGCAATAATAGAACATTTAGTCAACCCGTCTTTAACAATCAAGTTATTAAACAAGTCTCTTAAGTCAAATGGTTTTTGGATAATTACCCTTCCTAATATAGCCCATTGGTCAGCAAGACTTTTGATCCTTTCAGGAAATTTTGAATATCAAGAAAGTGGTATTTTCGATAAAACACATTTACATTTTTATACCTTTAAAAGCGCTTATGAATTTTTAATACAGGACTGTAATTTAAATATAATTAGCTTTGATTATGAGTTAACTAAAATACCAATACTTAACCGATTTTTTTCATTATTACCTATTTACGGACCTTGGACCCAATCATTAATATGCCGCAGATTCCCCAATTTTTTTGCTTATCAATTTATATTTAAAGGACAACCAAAGTGAGGAAAATTGACCTCTCTATTTCCTTGATCACATATAAAAACAGAGATCTTTTAGAAAATTGTTTAAATTCGATTTATCAAAATACTCACAACATTTCTTTTGAAATTTTGCTTGTCGACAATGCCTCGCATGATGGTTCGGTAGAAATGGTGCAAAAAAAATTCCCTAAAGTAAAATTGACCAAAAATAGCAAAAACTTAAAATTCACAAAAGCTCACAATCAAAATCTTAAAAAAATAAAGGGCAAATATTTTTTAATTTTGAACGAAGATACTTTTATTCCCAAAAAAACACTAGAAAAGATGATAAGGTTTATGGAAACTCATCCCAAAGTAGGATTGGCCAGTTGTTTGGAAGTTGATGGAAACAATATCCCCGATAAAACATGTTCCCGATTCCCACACCCGTTAATTGAATTTTTTGAATCTAGTATTTTGGGATCATGGATAAGAAAAACATTCAAGTTAAAACCAACAGAAAAATCTATCGCTAACTTCCGCTACTCAAATTGGAATAGAAAAACGGATAAAATAGTTGATGTCGTTCCTGGTTCTTTTATGATGGGGCGCAAAGAGCTCGTCGATAAAATTGGTCTATTCGATGAGGGCACTCTTCTTTTTTATGAAGAGCCAGACTACTGCCAGCGCGCCAAAGAAGTAGGGTTTTTAAGCTTCCATGTAGGAGGAGTAAAAATAATTCATTTAAAAACACAGGCATTCAGCAAATTACCTACATTCCAAAGATATCAAATTTCAAAGCACGACTTACTCTACTATTATAAAAAATATTTTGGGTATCGATGGTGGATTTTCCTTGTAATTTCATATATACCAAACACAATTTATTGGAAAGCGATATCTTTGAATGAAAAAATCGTCCGAAAAAATTAAAGTCCTTTTTCTTACATACCACTCTGAAATGGGAGGCGGTGAAACTATACTTTTATCGCTTATCGGCAAGCTTGATCGTAGTAAATTTGAGCCTGTTGTCGTTGTCCCGAAGAAAGGCCAGCTGACTTCCCAGCTCAAAAAACAAAATGTAAAAACTTATATTGTCCCACTGAGTGGTTATCTGATCAGAACCTTTTTTATCCCAGGAATGTCGCCAATAAGTGCTTATCGCTTTTATAAAATTATCAAAAAAATTCGGCCAGACATTATTCACCTTAACTCTCTTAACCTAGCCATGTACGCGCTATTACCCCGCATCTTAGGAATACCTGTTGTAGCCACAGCCCATGGGAGTTGGGATTGTATTTATTTTTATCAAGATATTATTAATGAGGTCTCAACTACCAAAATTCTGGCCAACACTTTAGATCTCTCCACAAAATTAACAAGACGCGGAATTATTAGTAAAAAAAAGGTCGAGACAGTTCTCTTTGGGGTTGATACCGATAAGTTTAAACCAGGCAAAGCTTCGACTGCTCGAAAAAAACTTAATCTGACTGAAAAACAAATTGTTGTGACAATCGTTGGTAGACTCGATCCGGTCAAAGACCATTTAACTTTCCTGCGAGCGGCTAAAATAGTCAATGAAACTCTTCCAAAAACTACTTTTTTAATAGTTGGATCGAAAAAAGGAAATTTTTCCAAAGAAAAAGGTTATCAGCGACAAATTTTTGATTATTTAAAAATGAATAAGAAACTTGCTCAAAGTGTAAAGTTTATCGCATTTACTATGAATACCAATCTTTTGTACTGTGCAAGCGATATTGTCGTTTCTTCCTCCACTTTAGAATCTTTTGGCCTAGTCCTTGCCGAAGCATCTTCTTGCGAAATTCCAGTAGTTACAACTGATAGTGGCAACCAATCATCTATAATTATGAATAATAAAAGTGGTTACCTAGTCCCGCCTAAAGACCCAGAATCTTTAGCAGACAAAATAATTCATCTTTCAAAAAACAAGAAGCTTAGATCTCAATTTGGGAAAAAAGGACGTGCACACATTATGGCCAACTTTAACCTTGATGATTACGTAAAAACTATTGAACAAACCTATTCATATTTAACAACAAATCAACTAGAATCAACACGATAAGCAAATGCCCGCACCCAAGGGTCAATGAAAAAAAGACAGCTTGCAATTTCTACTATCCAAATCTCCAAAAAAGCTCGACTTTATGTCAATAAAGTCCTTTTATCAAATCGCCTCTCTTATGGACCATACACTGAAAAATTTGAAAAAACATTTGCTTTCGCACACAAAAGAAAATTTGCTCTGTTTGTAAACAGTGGGACAAGTGGCCTCCAATTAGCTGTACACGCACTTAAATTAGTTTACAAATGGAAAGATAATGATGAAGTACTTGTACCAGCCATTACCTTTATTTCCAGTTCTAATGTGATTATTCAAAATGGCCTCAAGCCAATCTTTGTAGATGTAGAACCTGACTATTATTGCATTGACCCTCAGAAAATTGAAGGTCACATTACTCCCAAAACCAAAGCTATACTTGTTGTCCACCTTTTTGGACAAAGCGTCGACATGGAACCAATTCTTAAAATTGCCAAAAAATATAAATTAAAAATAATCGAAGATTCATGTGAAACAATGTTTGTTAACTATCACAGCAAACCAGTAGGCTCTTTGGGAGATATCTCAGTCTACTCCACTTATATCGCACACATTATTTCTACAGGAGTGGGAGGAATAGTGACCACCAACAATCCGCAGCTTGCGATACTTGTAAAAAGCCTAATGTTCCATGGAAGAGACAATATTTATCTCAAAATTGAAGATGATGATACGTCTAATAAAAAAATTCTTAATTCTTTAGTTGAAAGAAGATTCCGCTTTCTCCATATTGGATATTCATATAGAAATACGGAAATGGAAGCTGCGATAGGGCTTGCTGAAATTGAAAATAAGGCTACAATTATCAAAAAAAGACAATCAGTCGGGGAAAAACTTACGAGGTCTTTAAAAGATTTCTCTCAATTTTTCCAGTTACCAAATGTGCGTCCCAATAGTGAACATATTTACATGCTTTATCCAGTCGTAATTACGGACAAAAGAATAAAGAGAAACGACTTACTTTTATATTTAGAGTCAAATGGCGTCGAAACAAGGCTCTTTTTCCCACTACTTAGCCAACCTGTATACAAAAAACTCTTCGGAAATATTCAAAAAAACTATCCTGTTGCTCAACATCTAGAGTCATATGGTTTTATAATAGGTAGCCATCCATTTATCAAGGACGAAGATATAAACTATCTACACAATCTTTTTGAAAACTATCTAAGAAAAGAAAAAATATTTAAGTAATGATAACCAGCACAAAAAATTTTTGGCGAGGTAAAAAGGTGCTTGTAACTGGAGGGGCGGGGTTTATTGGCTCATTCGTTTGCCAACAATTATTGGACAACCAAGCTCAAGTTACTATTACAACGAAGTCGCAAAATCTTACGAATATTGAAAATACTAAAAAAGAGCTTCATATAATACACTGCGACTTAACAAAGCCCTCGGAAGCGAGTAGAGCAGTTAAAACCCAAGAAATCGTTTTAAACCTTGCTTCAAAAGTTGCAGGCATTGAATACAATATTAGCCATCCAACGATTATGTTTTGGCAAAATGTACAAATTGCCCAAAATATTACTGCTGCTTGTGCGAAAAACAACGTTGAAAGACTCTTAGTGACCAGCTCAGCCTGTGTATATCCTAGAAACTGCACTATCCCAACACCCGAAACTGAAGGTTTTTTAGATGATCCAGAACCTACTAATTTGGGCTATGGCTGGGGAAAAAGAACAGCAGAATTAATCGGTAAATTTTATAATCAGGAATATGGGCTAAAAGTTGCAATTGCCCGACCGTACAATTCCTACGGACCCCGAGACAACTTTGACCCAAAAACATCTCATGTCATTCCAGGGATAATAAAAAGAGTTTTTGATGGCGAAAACCCTCTTATCGTTTGGGGTAGTGGCAAACAAACTAGATCGTTTTTATACGTAGAAGACTTAGCCAGAGGATTATTAGAAATAACAGAAAAGTACGCCGAGGCCGATCCCGTTAATATCGGAACCGACGAAGAGGTAACAATAGCCGCTTTGGCAAGGATGATCGTTAAATATTCGAGAAAAGATATAAAAATAGTTTTTGATACCAGCAAACCTGATGGTCAGCCCCGTAGAAATTGCAATACCAAAAAAGCTAAAAAACTAATAGGTTTCAAAGCTAAAGTATCTCTTGATAAAGGGATTAAGGATACAATTGATTGGTATCAATCTCAACACTTGGCCCTTTGATGAAAATAGCCTATTGCACTGATTTCCCCGACATTCAAAAGAACAGAGCCTTTAACCGGTCGATCACAAAAAAATACCCTGGTGATATCTGGAGCTCAATTTTTGCTGAACTAGCAAAACAAGAAGGTATTGAGGTCACTACAGGCGATATTGCTTTAACTAACGTAAAATCGGGCAGGCTGAGTCCGACAGAAATCTTAGTAATTCAGTCACAAGACGCATCAGACGGTACAGAGCTTGTCAAACTCGGTGCCTTACCATTCATACTTATTGCAATGGAAGTGCCTCTTTATTCTTACCCTTTCTACAAACGGTTACCAAAAATCGCACCACAATTTAAAAACAGAATATTGTATCCGGGGTTATTTAATAATTTTAAAGCAAAATCAGGCAAGAATTTTGACCTTCACTTCCCTTCTTTTGATAAAAACAGCTCTTTTTCTTTTAAAAAATGGGGCGAGAGGAAATTTCTTGTAATGGTGGTTGCAAATAAGTACTTTGAAAAAAACTTTCCTTGGCCGCTTCCTAAGTACCCATCTGAACATTTTGACTATCTAAAAGAGAAACTTTTACAACAACGGTCCCCAATAAGAAAAGCGGCTGTAAAAAAAGAAGTTGTAAGCAAAAGGCTTGAAGCCATTGAATATTTTGGCTTTCAAGGCAGCTTAGATTTATTCGGATCGGGTTGGGACAATTTAAGTATACTTCCTTATAAATGGAGACATCGATTAAAAAGCATTCTGACCAAACTTCAACCCACAAGGATCAAAGATAAAATAAGAACAATTTCAAACTACAAATTCTCAATTTGTTTTGAAAATACCGTTTACCCTGGAGTAATTACGGAAAAAATTATTGACTGCTTTGTTGCAGGAGTAATCCCAATATATCTAGGTGCTCCTGATGTCGTTGAATTTATTCCAAAAGGATCGTTTATCGATATGCGTCAATTTAAATCTTGGCAAGAAATAGACGGCTACCTACACCAACTCAATGAAAAAGACGCTCTAAAAATGATTTCTAAGGGTCAAAATTTTCTCAAAAGTCCAAAAGGGGAACTTTTCAGTTATCAAAGCATGGCACAAAGAGTTATGAAATTGATAGAAATTGAGCTTAGTAAGTCCCATTAACTCTTTTGGATCACTGATCTAACAAGTTCTAGACTCTGTCGCACATTCTCTCTATCAAAAACTATGATGAAGATTAAAAAGGCTAACGTTCCGCTAGCCAGAGAAATAATCAGCGAAAAGATGCTTAAAGGCAAAGTCTGAATAAGAATAAGAGCTAATAGACCTGATAAGAATGACCCGAATAAATAAGGAGTGATAAGAGTTAAAAATTTAAACTCCACCTGCCTGTGAAGCTTGTACCAAAACCATAATCCAGTCACAGATACAATGATATTGGTAATACCCATCCCTACGATACCCAGTTGCCTTATCAATACTGGAGCCAACATCCAGGTCAAAACAGCCCAAAACACACCCATATTGCGGATAGTTTTGACTTCACCTTTGGCCATCAACATTTGGCTAAAAACGCCATTGTACGAGACAAAAATCATCTGCAAAAAGCCTAAATAAACAACAGGCAACGCTACAAGCCAGCGATCAGTATAGACAAGCCTGATAATCTCAGGCACGGTAGCCAACCCTAAAAATACCAAAGGCAAAGTGGTTGCTGAGACTACCAATATTGATTTCTCAATTATTCCTCTAAAATATTTCTCCTCACCTTGAACCATCGATCCCAAAGGAAACGCAATCCGATTAACTATTTCTGAAAAAGCAATTGGTAAAACCGATAGACCCGAAGCGAACTGAAAATACCCTAAATTTTGAGTTCCTACCGACTTACTTAAAAAGAGGATGATGAGTGGTCCAAAAAACAGACCAGATATCTGATTGGTTTGAAAATGAAGGCCAAACCTTAAGTGAGGCAATAGTCTTTTAAAATCAAACGACAGCCTTATTTTCCAAGGAGAAAATGCTTGGTACAAGATGGCGCTTACAATATGGCCGACAATATATCCAACTACAAAACTAGTCACTCCATAACCTCTTACAGCCATCAAAACAGCTGTCAAGCTGGTAAAAAATACTTCTAAAACTTCAATAGTGACTAATTTTTTATATTCAAGACGTCTTTCAAGGATTGCACCAGCCGACGATTTAAAAGGCGTAAAAAGAAAACCAATCGTCATTAGACGCAAAAGTCCAACCCCGTGCCCTCCTAAGTCGTAAAAATGGCCAATTAAAGGCGCCGAAATATTAATAACTGCGATAACAATCAATACTAAAACAAGTTGAAATGTAAAAGCAGACCCAAGATCTTTAGAATTAATCTTGCCTTGCCTTTGGATCAAAGATGCATTAAATCCAATATCGGTAAATACTGCAAAAAGGATAACTACAAATAAGATCGTGGCATAGGTGCCAAAATCTTGCGGATAGAGAGCTCTTGCCAATATTACGTTTGATAAGGTAAAAATGGCCTGAATTAATATTCGCTTAAACCCCAGAAAAATCGCGGCGGAGGCTGCTTTTCTGCTCAGAAAATCGCTTTTTTGAGATTTAATCTTCGAGGTCGGCATTTTTACAGAAGGAGCAGGCTGCTCTGACAATTTTAGGTCTTATTATGGTATGAAATACCTCATATATCTTAAATAAAATAACCGAGCCACCAATTACTAAAAGTGGCATTCCTACGGCCACTCTAACTACTCCCTCACTCGAGGAATCGAAAATCGCCCATCCGATGTATCCCAAAATCGACGCGAGCCCTATCCAGGCAATATTAATAACTTCAAGATAAAAAAACATTACTACATGGTGCCAAATAGGATGACCGCTAATCATATATTTACTTACAATTAATACTTTTCAGTGGATTTTGTAAATGATATCTCCATCTGACTCGTAAATTTTTTCAAAATTTAAACTATTCTCAAATTTTAAAGGAAATTGAAAATCATGATAAAACTCTTTGGAAGACTGGGTATGGACAACTATGAAATCGACCCCCGCGCTCTTAAGGAGCGGGTAAGCCGTGCCCAGATTGGATCCGCTTCTTACTTCCCACTCCACTTGACGCCAGGCGGGGTCCTGAGATGCTTCATCTCTGCCCCCTCTTACTTGTCTTGCGTCAACAAGAGAGTTAAGCCAAAAGGCAGTCGTGCCTGACAAAAATACCGTTTCATTTGTTTTTACCGTTTTAGAGAGCTCTTTGGCTATTTGGTACTCTACTCTACCTTCAATCGACCTACTAGGCATCCAATATTCATGCTTTGACATCGCCAAAACCCACCCGCCTACTATATATATAAGGAATATGGCAAAAGGGACGGAAAATCGTATAATTT